>Ga0070741_10001122_pt1 | contig 85337 bp, 68 predicted proteins | sample Coa_R1_4_FD_66440 | JGI IMG/M metagenome (GOLD analysis project Ga0070741, IMG submission 66440) | Surface soil microbial communities from Centralia Pennsylvania, which are recovering from an underground coalmine fire - Coalmine... | ecosystem: Environmental > Terrestrial > Soil > Unclassified ... | reverse complement strand
GCCTCCGCTACGCTCCGGCCTCCCTGCGTCCCCCACTACCAGACGCAGAGGAAACAACAACAGACCAAGGGGACATTATCTGTTGAGTCCTTAAGGGGACATTTCTAAAGAGTTTTGACACCGAAGAGTTGGCGAGGTCTGGATTGATGAAACCACTTTTCAGGGTTTCAGGATTTTTGGTGGTGTTACCCAGGGACTTCGACGGGTTCGGCAGGCTCACCGCGGGCAAGCTCAGTCCAACCGCTGGGCTGAAAGATTCAATCCCGAGGGGATTCGGGAAGGGAGGTGGGCGCGAATGTTTTGTTGTGACGGCGGGTGTGGTTGGGTGGGCCGCGCGGAAGGCGGCGTCTCCGCCGCCGCACTCCACGACGCTGGCGCGATGTTTTGGGATGCGTTTCGTTATTGTGAGGTTCCGACAGGAGGCGGCGCTCATACGCACGGGACAGCGCGACATCCGCCGCCAAAAAAGAGAAAGCATTTGACGGACGGGGTGGTTAGTGACAATATACAGATGCGTTTGGGCTGGGCGCCCCATTAACTACGGCGCCGGTCCGCAGGAGGTTTGTTTCCAGGCCATCCTTTTTCCTTTTGGGCTGATGCTCCTGTTTGCTCTTTGACAATCTAACTGTTGCGTATTCCCGCCGTCGCCAAGGCTATGGCGGGGGAACCGGAGTGACGCGCCCTACCATCCGCGGTGTGCGCGGCCGTCTGCGGAGGGATTTTACGCTATTGTCCGCATTTTCCGATAACAGTGGCTGTTGCGTGTTGCCCTGTATTCAACTAAGCAATCGGGACTAATTACATGCCGCTCCGCTGGAGCTTGGGACTCATTCCAATCCGGCAACTGTAAACATGTCGCTCCCAGGGGAGCTTGGGCGCATTTCGGATCGGTTGGGATTATTTGAGAAAATCTTGGGTATTTGGTTTTTTTCGGGATAAGAAGAGGCATGGGGGGGAGGGGTGGTGCATTGCCGATTGCGGACTGCCGATTGCGGATTGAAGAGATTGAAGACGGAAAGAAACGGAGGTTCCAAGCTCGCGAGATCCAAGGTCCAAATCAAAACGCGAATCGGGGTGGATCAAAGTAGATCTAACCGGTCAGATGATTATCAAATTTTCAAATTTTCAGATTTTCAGATTATCAGATTGGGAATCATGGGTTACGGAGGAATTTGGGGTGGTTTCCACTGTTTCCGATAAATTGAAAAGAAACTCCGAAAATTGTATTCCGAGGCTTGAAGACCACTACTAATAGATACCATTGCCGGTCAGTGGCGACGGAGGATGAGGCGGTGGTCGACGCGTTTGGTTTGGTGGTATTCCAGAGGCGGGAGTTCGGTGAGGGTGGGGGATTCAGTTTCGCGGAGGATGGCGCGGGCGAGGGATTGCAGGGCGGTCCAGCGGGGCCAATCGAGTTCGGGGGCGTGGGCGATCTGACGCAGGGTGCTGCGCCATTCGATGATGACACGGTCGATATCGCCGGGACCGAGGAGGTCGGTGACCCAGGAGTCTTTGGCGGCGGGATTTTTGTGGACGGCGGCGACGACTTGTTCGGCGCCGGAACCGTATTTGGGCGGCACGCCGTTTTCGAGGTAGCCGGGAATGGATTGCTGTCCGAAAAGCTGGTGACAGGCGATTGCGAGGCGGCCGGCCCAGCGATTTTCCTGGCCGCAGAAGCGGAAGCCCGCGTCGAGGTCGGCGAGGTCGTAGATCAGTTCGTCGATGGGATAGCTGTTGTCCTCGAGCGCGGCGACGATGGCGAGTCCGTCGCCCTGGGAAAAGTAGCTGACGATCTGGCCGCGGCGGGTGGGCGCGCCGGAAATGTCCACGAGACCGAGCCGGCGCCAGAGCAGCGCGGTGCCGGTGCTGGTGGGGAGATGGCGGCAGATGGGCACGAGTTCGCAGCGGGCGCAATCGGCGTGCAGGACTTCGCGTTCGGGCGGCCGCCACAGCGCCACGCCGTGTGCGTCCACGGAGGCGCGCATGGTGAGGTCGGCGATGCTGACGTGGGCGACGATGCGTTGGGCCTGGTCGAGGAAACGCACGACGGGAGTTTTTTGCGCGGCGAGTTTGGATTCGAGCAGCGGCGCGATTTTTTCGCGCCAGACGTTGCCGGGTGCCTGGCGGCCGTTCCAATTGGTGAGGCGGCGGACCCATTTCGCGATGATGACGCGATCGGCGTTAAGGCGATCGGCAACGGTGAGGGAACGTCCGTAGGTTTTTCGACAGTCGGTTTCGGAAATGACGCAGAGGCTGCCGGTGCCGATTTTTTCAAGGGCATCGGGTTGGGAGAGGATGGGGAGAAGTTCGGGGGCCGAGACAAGAGACTGTGGATCGCGGATTGTGGATCGCGGATTTCCCTCCGGGCCCTTTCCCGGGGGGAAAGGGAGAAACGCACGGGACGTGGCTTCGGGATTGGACGGGCCGGTGGCGTGCGGTCGCGCCGGGTCAGAAGCTCCGGGAAACTGCCGATTTTGGGAACTGGCCAGCGGCGCGGTGGACTCCACCACGGTCGGCATCATGAAGATGTCGCGGACGGGTTTGTGGACGGGAGGCGGGACAGCCTGCCATTGGCCGCGGCTATTGAGCATTTCGCGGACGTTCTGGCGTACATGGCGGGCGCGCTCGGCGTCGGTTTTCAGGCCGCAGGGGACACTGGGATGCTTGAGCGATTCCTCGACGCCGAGGAAGATCGGTTTGGTGGTGAAGAGGCGTTCCTGGACGCGCACGGCTTCGCGGAAGGGATCGCGTTGATTGCGCGCGGCGGCGGTCATGAGGTTGAGCAAAGCGCTCCAATCGACGGCGCCGCTGCGGGAGAGATGGCAGGCGTGAGCGTCGAGGAGTCGCAGTTCGTTGGCGGTGACGAGGACGTAACCGGTTTCGTCAAGACCGCGGCGACCGGCGCGGCCGAACATCTGAAGGACTTCATCGGGTCGGAGCGGTTGTTCCTGGTAATCGCGGCGATAGGATGCGCCCGCGAGGGCGACGCTGCGGAGCGAGAAATTAATGCCGGCGGCGAGGCCCATGGTGGCGACGACGACGCGGAGCTGGCCGGCTTTGGCGAGCGGTTCGACAACGCCCGCGCGCGCGCCGTAGCTCAGTCCGCTGTGGTGATAGGCGACGCGGCTCTTGAGCAATTTGGTCAAATGATCGCCGACAACAAGCTTCTGCCCGGTGCTGAGCTGGAGGGGATTGGGAGTGGGAAGATTGCGGGCGAGATCGGCGGCCATGGATTCGGCGGCCTGGCGACGCGGAGCGAAGATCAGAATGGGGCCGAGGTCCTCGGCGAGCGCCTTGGCGACAAGACGGGGCCAGTAGCCGCGGATCTCCGAAGGAACGTGGTAGCTGAGATTGTTCGCATGGACTTCCTCGAGTGGGACCGGGCGGTGGTCGTGCCGGACCAGGACAGCTTCGCGGCCAAGGCGGTGCAGCCATTTGACGACGTCCTGCGGATTGCCGACGCTGCCGCTGAGGAGGAGAAACTGGGTTTGCGGCGGCGCGAGGGCGAGGGCGAGCTCGTAATTCAGGCCGCGATCGGGGTCGCCGATCATCTGGTATTCATCGACGACGAGGAGCGCGGGGCCGTCGCCTTGGATGAGGCGGTTCTTCTGGGTCTCGAGCGTGGCGACGAGAATGGGAGCGCCGAGATTTTCCGAGAGATCGCCGGTGGCAATTCCGACATCCCAGCCGCGGGCGCGCCATTCGGCGAGTTTATCATTTGCGAGGGCGCGCGTGGGGACGGTGTAGATGGCCTGGCCGCGATTTTTGCCGGCCTTGGACCAGAGCTCGAAGATGAGGGTTTTTCCGGCGCCGGTGGGAGCCTGGACCACGACATCGCGACCGGCGCGCAAGGCGGTGACTGCTTCCTGCTGCCAAAGATCTGGAACGGTGACCTGGTTGAGTGCAGCACCCAATTGGTCGGCGAACATTGACACAAGGGAAAGATAAGGCGGGATGGGGAAAATGCCGAGAAGGGAATTTTTTTGCAGAATCTCGAGAAACAGGTTGGCGGAGCGTTCTCAATTCAGAATGAACGCCGGACGCGTCCGGGTGGTCATTGAAATTGGACGCGCGTGGCGCCGCCAGGCGGAGTTTTTCCCGGAGAACGGCGCCGAGCGGGTCATACTGGAAGGACTTAAGATGTGCGTAGCAGAAAGTCGGGAGCCACATGGACTTTAAGAGCCGGGCGCCGGGAGAAAACACCCGCTCGTCGACCCAGGTGATACGGCCGGTCCTGGCCCGGTACGGGCTGGCTCTGGTCCTGATGAGCATTGCACTGGGGATCGATCTTTTGCTGAAGACGTTCCTCAATCTGACTTCCCCCGGGCTTTATACAATCGCGGCGATCGTGGCGACGTGGTACGGAGGATTCGGCCCAGGCCTGGTGGTGGTCCTTTTGACCGGCCTGTGCAACACGATCTTCTTTCGGCATCCCCATTTTTCGCTGGCGATTGGAGTTTACGGCATTGAAAGGCTGGCGGTTTTCACGATGGCCAGCTTGTTGATCTGCTGGTTGACCGTGCGCCGGCGGGAAGCGGAATCCGCTTTGCGGAAGTTAAACGCCGAACTAGAACGGCGGGTGGCGATTCGCACCGCCGCACTGGAGGAATCCAACCGGCACCTGCAATCGTTCTGTTACACGCTCGCGCACGACCTGCGCGGGCCATTGCGGGCCATGCAGGGCTTTTCCCATTTTCTCCTGGAGAGCAACGGGCCGCGCATGGACGAGGAGGGGAGGGATTATGCCCGGCGCATTTGTGCGTCCTCGGAGCGGATGGGGCAATTGCTGGTGGATTTGCTGGCATACACGGAATTGGTCCGGGCGGAACTGCGGATTGAGCCGGTGTCGCAGTCGGCATTGGTATCGGAGACGGTGCGCGCCTACGGCGGGGAACTGGCGTCGAGCGGCGGGAAGATAACCGTTGAGAAGCCGCTGCCGTTGGTGCGTGGCGATGCGGGCGTGCTGGCGCGGGTTTGGGCCAATCTGCTGAGCAACGCGATCAAGTTTCACCGGCCCAACGTGCCGCCGCGGGTGCGCATCCGGGCGGAGGAACGGAAGGGCGGGAACGTCCGGTTTTGGGTGGAAGACAACGGGGTGGGTATAGACCCCCGTTACAAGGAGAGGATATTCGGGGTATTCGAAAAGCTGGACGTGTCGGGGATGCCCTGCGGGACGGGAATCGGGTTAGCGATGGTCAAACAGGGCGTTGAACGGATGGGCGGGAGAGTGGGGGTTGAATCGTCGCCCGGCGAGGGGAGCGGGTTTTGGTTTGAACTGCCGGAAGTGAAGGAGGTGCTGGGGCGGAATTGAACGGCGGGAGGGGCGGAGTGTCTCTTTGGCTGCCCAGCATAACGGGTTGACTTGCCCGGAACGCAACCGTAAATTGGCACAGCATGTTTGCTGCCGATACCAGAGCGGTCGCTGTTCCCGTCACCGAAAATTCGAAGAAGGAAGCCCTTGTCACTTGGAAGGATATAGCGGAACCGGTGGAGCCTTTTTTAAAGGCGGTGGCCGATCGTCTCGCGCGGCAGGTGCACGAATTTGACCCGGCGATCAGTCCCTACGCCGAGTATGCCCTCACGGGGCAGGGCAAGCAGTTGCGTCCCGCCCTGGTGGCCGTCAGCGCGAGCGCAACGGGCCAGCTTAATGATTCGCACATCACGGTCGCGGTCATCATCGAGATGGTGCATCTGGCGACGCTGGTGCACGACGATGTGATGGACGAGGCGGAAATCCGGCGCGGCCGCCTGACCCTGGGGGCGAACTGGGGAAATGAAATCGCGGTTCTGTTCGGCGATTGTTTGTTTGCGCACGCGCTCAAGCTGGCCGCCAGTTTTCCGACGCCGGAAATCTGCCGTGCGGTGGCCATGGCCACCAACACCGTTTGCTCCGGTGAGATTCTGCAGACCCAGCATCGCCACGATTTCCAATTCACGAAGGCGGAATATTTCAAGGTGCTCGAGATGAAGACGGCCGAGTTGTTCGCGCTGTCGTGCGATCTCGGAGCCTGCCTGAGCGGCGCATCCGCGGGCGAGAGGAACGCCTTGCGGCAATTCGGCATGGCCTTGGGAACGGCTTACCAGGTGTACGACGATTGCCTGGACTTATTTGGGTCGGAGAAGATTGTGGGCAAGTCGTTGGGGACCGATCTGGCGAAGGGGAAGCTGACCCTGCCGGTGTTGTTGTTTTGGCAGCGGGCGTCGGCAAGCGAACGCGCCGCATTGCAGGAGTTGATCACGAACTGGCAGGCGGGGAGCCTGCCGCGGGTGATCGAGCTGCTGGCGCGGCACGACGCGCTGGCGGAATCATTGGAAATCATTCACCAATATCTGGCCCGCGCGCGGGAGGTTTTGCAGGCGCTGCCCGGGTCAGCGAAACTTTCCGGCCTGGTTGGGTTAACAGAGTACCTGGCCCGGCAGGCGGAGACCTTGGGAGTCTGTGCCTAACGCGGCGTCCACAGTTATGACAGATCCGGCTCCTCGCAAGGCGGCGGATGCGCGCGCGGGCGAAGAACGGTCCGGCGCCGCTCCCGCCAGCAGCACCGCGACCGAAGAGATGGACTTGGTGCGGCGCGCGCGCGGGGGCGATATGGAGGCGTACGACGACCTCGTACGGCGTTACCAGGAGCGGATTTACGCCACTGTCTACCACATGACGTCCAATCACGAGGACGCGAGCGACCTGGCGCAGGAGTCGTTCATCAAGGCTTATCAGGCGTTGAAGTCATTCAAGGGGGGATCGAGCTTTTATACGTGGATTTACCGGATCGCGGTCAATAAAACGATTAATTTCTTGAAACAGAGAAAGAATCGTGCTCAAATGAGCCTCAACGACTTAGACTTCAACGCTGAGCACGATCCTGACCTTGTGGCGTTGATTTCCGACAAGACTCCCCGGAGGGATGTGAATTTGGCGGAGCTGCAGGAAAAATTGAACGCGGCCATGCAGAAACTGTCAGAGCATCATAGATTAGTGGTTACCTTGCATGATGTGCAGGGTTTATCGCATGAAGAAATCGCGCAAATCATGGATTGCAACATCGGGACCGTGCGCTCCCGTTTATTTTACGCCCGCCAGCAACTGCAAGCTTATCTCTCAGACTACCTGAAGTGATGTGATATGAGTGACGCTCCGGAAGAATTCGTAGCATTGCGCAAGTTGCTGAAACTGAAACGACACGAACAGCCGCCTCCGCGGTTCTTCAACGAGTTTTCCCGTCACGTTCTGGACGGAATTGAGGCTGAGCGGGAGAAGCCCCGGGCCGGCAGTTTGCTGGCTGAGGCGCCATGGCTGGTGCGCTTGATGCGCCGGTTGGAAACAAACTCGCTGCTCGCCGGGGGTTTTGCCACGGGAGTATGCGCGTTGCTGTTGGGAGGGATTGTTTACTCCGAATCAGCCGACGGGGTGGTTGACGCATCGACTCCGATGGGCGACCAGGCTTCGCTGAAGGCGGATACGATCGGTGGCGTGAGTGTTACTCCAGTGGTTGAGACCAGCACGAATGCGGTGTTCGGCAATCCTTTTAACAATCTCCCGAATCCCAGCCTGACGCAGATTTCGTTCAGCACTTCCGGCCAGTAGTGGCCGGTGGCACCCGGCCACCTGCCCTGTGGAGATTCAAAACACAGCACGCGGATCACTCCGCGTTTCTGCTGCTCCTTCGCTTACAGCTCCCGCTGGAAATGCATCGGAACCGTGTCGCCGGAAATCGTCAGGTCGTCGCCCTCGACGAGCCCTTCGAGTCCCGGTTTGTCCGGCAGCTTGATCTGATACTTGCCTCCGGAAACGGTCCACTGGCCCTGCACGGTCTGGTAATCCACGGTGGGCGCGGCGTTGGCCTTGGCGGCGGGTTTGAGGACACCGTAGTCATTGATGAAGATCTGCCCGTCCGGCGCGGCAACGAACGTGGCGCGGCCGAGCGTGGCGATCAGAACACGGCGCAGCTTTTGCATGTCCGAGGACGGCAGGTTGGGAGTGTTTCTGCGAACCAATCCTATGACGCCATTCAAATCGAAATCCCAGCGGCCGAGGATTTTTTCGCCTTGATACCTGGCGGTTTCGCCGGTGCGCAAGAACGATTCGAGGTCCTTGAGATCGGGCGCGGCTGCGGCCCAGAGGTCACGGAGCAGGTCGGGATTGTCCAGCACGGCCTTGACCGACGCCTGGTTCATGATTTCGCCGAAGGAGGCCTGGCGCTGGCGCATGCTGATGTAATCCTTGTCGTTGAAAACGGTCTGAATCTCGGGACGCTCGCAAATCGTGAGCAGCCCGGGATAACGGGAAAGCCGCGCATCGAGCGAGCCATTATGATAAAGCAGGCCGGCGATGTCCGCGGCATCATAGTAGCGCTCGGGCAGGGGATTGATGGCTGCGGTGATCCGCGCCACGCCGGTTTGCTGCGCCTGTTCGCCGAGCATATTGAGCGTCCGGACGGGCCAGGCTGCGGTGTCATCGGAAAGCTGGGCGGTGGCATAGCTGAAAACTGAGATGAGCAGCGAGATCAACAGGAAGTAGGCCACACCGTTCAACACGCCCACACAGGCGCCCACGCGGGGGCTCATGCGGTTCCAGCGGGCCAGCGACAGGTCGCCGGCCTTGTACTTGAAGTAGATGTCCACCTTCTTTTCCACCATGGCGCCGGCGACTTTGAAAATCACCAGCACGACGATAAAGCCCGCAAAGGCCCCGGCCAGCCAGGCCAGAAACGGATTTTTCACGCCGGCAATTCCCACGAGCGGGTGCAGCAGATAGCCGAGCGGAAAGGCGAGCAGCGAGCCGAAGACCAGCCCGGCAAAGGTGAAGGCGGATCGGAGCGCTCCAAAGCAATATCCGGCGTACGACATGAAGGCCAGCAGCACCAGGGCGAGCAACCAGATCATCATGACGCCATTCTAGCGCGGGTCTGCGGCTCAGGCACGCCAAATTTTTCGGGCCCGGCGCCAGGTTCCGGGCTGCCCCGCAACTGCCGCCCGCTCAACAAAAAATGACCGGTGATTGCCCGCTTCCTGGCGGCCGAAATGCGCGAAAATCGCCCGTGAATACTTGCCATGCACGTGTACTCGTGATTGAATACTACAGAGTCACAGTGGTATGAATTCCAACCCTCTTTCCGCCTGACTTATGGAAACCCCGCAGCCCGTGGATCTCCGTAACTTCGCCATCGTCGGCCACGCTTCCTCCGGCAAGACCATGCTGTCCGAAGCCATGCTCGCGTGCAGCGGCGTGATCGGGCGCATGGGGCGCATCCCGGACGGTTCAACGGTTTCCGATTATCACGACAGCGAAAAGCAACGGCAGATTTCCACGCAAGCGTCGCTCCTGCACACCGAGTGGCAGGGCAAGAAGTTCAACATCCTCGACACGCCCGGCTACCTGGATTTCATCAGCGAGGCGATTTGCGCATTGCGCGTCGCGGACTCGGCGTTGATCGTGATTCACGATCAACACGGGATAGGCGTGGGCACCCAGCGCGTGTGGGACACCGCGACAGAGAATGGCATCCCGAAGATTTTCGTCGTGAACGCGCTCGACAAACCGAATCCGCGTTTCGACGAGGTATTGCAGCAGGTCCGGGAGCAGTACGGCGCGGGAGTGTTTCCCTTCAACCTGCCCATCAATCCGGGGCCGGGATTCAACCAGGTGCTGGATGTGCTGCGCAATGAGATCGTCACCTACGAACTCCCGGGCGGGCGCGGCAAATACAAGGAAGAGCCGGCCACCGGCGAATGGCAGGCAAAGGTCGCGCAGCTGCATCGCGAATTGATAGAGCACATCGCCGAATCCGACGACACACTGCTCAACAAATTTTTCGACCAGGGCGGCCTGGGCGAGGAGGAATTCCGCGCCGGCATACACAGCGCTGTGCAGCGGCAGCAGGTGATTCCGCTGTTCTGTGTTTCCGCCGAAACGAACGTGGGCGTGGCGCGCCTGATGGACTTCATCGCCAAGTACGGTTCCTCGCCCGCCGATCGCAGGCGTTACGCCGCGCTGGACGCGAACGATACTCCCATGGAGGTGCGGCTCACGGATCCCGAACCGGTGGCATTCATCTTCAAGACCATGGCCGAGGCGCATTTCGGCGAGATGTCATTTTTTCGCATTTACTCGGGCACGCTTACGTCGGGGATGGAGCTTTACAACAGCGCGCGCAAGATCACCGAACGCATCGGGCAGCTTTATGTGCTGAACGGCCGCGAGCGCACGTCCGTGCCGAAACTCCAGGGCGGCGACATCGGCGCGGTGGTGAAGTTGAAGGACACGCACACCGGCAACACCCTTTGCGCCGCATCGCGGCCGATCCAATTGGCCAGGGTGAATTATCCGCAGCCGACCATTCATGCGTCCCTGCACATCCAGGTGAAAGGCGAGGAAGACCGCGTCGCCGCCGGCCTGGCCGCGCTGCACGAGGAGGATCCCGCTTTCAGTTACCGCGTTGACTCCGAATTGCATCAAACCCTGATCTCGGCGCAGGGCGAATTGCATTTGGAAGTCATCGTGGAACGCTTGAAACGCCGCTTCAACGCCCACGTCGAACTCGGTCCTCCCCGCATTCCCTTCCGCGAAACCATCAAAACCCACGCAGACTCCCGTTACCGGCACAAAAAGCAGACCGGCGGCGCCGGGCAATTCGCGGAGGTCTGGATGAAGATCGAACCGCTGCCGCGCGACAGCGGCGTGCAGTTCACGGAATCGCTTTCCGGGCAGAACGTCGACCGTGTGTTCGTGCCGTCGGTGGAGCAGGGGGTGATGAATGCGTGCACCGAAGGCATCGTAGCCGGCTACAAGGTGGTGGATGTGAAGATAGATTTCTACGACGGCAAAATGCACCCGGTCGATTCGAAGGACATCGCGTTCCAGATCGCGGGGTATTTCGCGTTCAAGGAAGGTTTCCTCAAGGCGCGGCCGTGCCTGCTTGAGCCGATCCACCTCGTGCAGGTGCACATTCCCGAGGATTGCCTGGGCAAGATCATGGGCGACATCTCGGGGCGGCGGGGCCGCATCCTGGGTGTGGAAGTGGAGGGACAATTCCAGGTGGTGCGCGCGCTGGTGCCGGCGATGGAGTTATATCGTTACTCCAGCAACGTCCGCTCACTCACTGGCGGCCGCGGAGTGCACGCGGAGAGCTTCAGCCATTACGAGGAGATGAACAGGGACATGGAGCAGCGCGTCGTCGAGGATGCCAGGAAACGCAAGGCCGCGCAGCAGCAGGCGGGGCATTAAATGCCCATGCGGAATCGTTCTGTCGAGGGGCTCCGGCCGGAATACACAATTGACAGGGAACTGGGAGGTCTTTAGTTTTTGTTTGTAAATACCGTGCGTTGCCCCGAATTTACAATTCGGGGATTTTTATTGCAGTGGCAGGCAAGGGCCTGTGGCAGAAGCAAGCAGTTTTATGGCAAATACGATTTTAGTGGGCGCCCAGTGGGGCGACGAAGGCAAAGGCAAGATCATTGATGTCCTGACCGAGCAGGCGGACATCGTGGTTCGCACCCAGGGCGGAAACAACGCCGGGCACACGGTGTTCATCGGCAAGAAGAAATACGTGCTGCACCTGATTCCCTCGGGCATCCTGCGGTCGGGCAAGAAATGCGTGATTGGCAACGGTGTGGTGATCGATCCGGTGGGCCTGGTGGGGGAGATTGACGGGTTGATCAAGATGAAGGTGAAGGTGAATGGCAACCTGTTCATCAGCGAGACGGCGCACCTGGTTTTACCGTATCATCGCGAGTTGGACGAACAGCGCGAAATTCTCAAGGGCAAGCACAAGATCGGCACCACCAAGCGGGGCATAGGTCCGGCTTACGGCGACAAGGCGGCGCGAACGGGGATACGGATGATTGATCTCATCAATCCCGCCCGGTTTGAAAAAATCCTGAAGCTGCGGATCAAGGAGAACAACGAGGTGTTGAAGGCGTTTGGCGCGAAGCCGCTTTCGTTCAATCGCGTGCACGACACCTACCGCAAGGCGGGCGATCAACTCCGGCCCTTCGTCAGGAACACTGTCGTGATGCTCGACCAGGCCATCCGGCGCGGCGACGATGTGTTGTTCGAAGGCGCGCAGGGAACGTTCCTGGATATTGATCACGGGACCTATCCATTCGTGACCTCGTCGAATACTACCGCGGGCGGGGCTTGCACCGGTTCCGGAGTGGCGCCGCATCGCGTGGACCGGGTGGTCGGCGTGATGAAGGCTTACACAACGCGCGTTGGCGAAGGGCCGTTGCCGACCGAGAACGCGGAGATTGCGGATATGTTGCACGCGATGGGGCGTGAATTTGGCGCGACCACCGGCCGGCCGCGGCGATGCGGGTGGTTCGATGCCGTGGCGACGCGGCACGCCACGATGGTCAACGGCATTGACGATCTCGCGGTCACCAACCTGGACGGGTTGGACGCGGTGCAGACCATCCGCGTGTGCATCGCGTATCGGGTGGGGGCGACGCGGTATGATTACGTGCCGAACGACATCGAGGCCTTCGGGAAATGCGAACCGATTTATGCGGAGTTCCCCGGCTGGATGACGCCGACGCACAAGGTTCGCAAATGGAAGGATCTGCCCGCCAAGGCGCGCTCCTATCTCAAGGCGATTGCCGAATTGAGCGGGGCGAAGCTGGCGATTGCATCGGTCGGTCCTTCTAGGGATCAGACGATTTTCCTTTGATGACGGCACCCGTGCCCCATCTGAGTCCCGAGGCCGTGGCGATGCTGCCGCGGCATGTGGCAATGATCATGGATGGGAACGGGCGGTGGGCGAAACAGCGGAGCCTGCCGCGGGTGGAAGGGCATCGCATGGGGGCGGAGTCCGTGCGCGCGGTGATCCGGACGGCGGGGGAACTGGGAATCAAGTACCTGACGCTCTACGCATTTTCGGTGGAGAATTGGAATCGCCCCAAGGACGAGGTGGACACGCTCATGAAGTACCTTGCGCACTACATGAAGAGCGAGTTCGCGGAGTTGAACCGGAACAACGTGCGGCTTGAGGTGATCGGCCAGGTGCATCGGTTGCCGGAATTCGTGCAGAAACAGTTGCGGAAAACCCAGGAGGCGCTTTCGAAGAACAACGGGTTGACCTTGATCATGGCTTTGAGCTATGGCGGGAGAACGGAGATCGTGGATGCGGTCCGCGAGATTGCCGCGAAGGTCAAGAAGGGGGAACTCGATCCCGCGGAGGTCACCGAGCAAGTGGTTGCCGAACACCTCTACACGCGGAAATGGCCGGACCCGGATGTGTTGATTCGCACGAGCGGGGAGATGCGGGTGAGCAATTTCCTTTTGTGGCAGATTTCCTATGCCGAGTTGGTGGTGACGCCGACGCTGTGGCCCGATTTCCGGAAGCCGCAATTTTACGCGGCGCTGGAGGAGTACGCCCGCCGGCATCGGCGTTTTGGCGGGCTCTGATGACGCTTCAAGGCTCCGCCCGGCCTTTCTTTTTCACGAAGCGCAGGATCCCGTTGCCATCGACCTGCTGCTGAAATTCCCAGGCGTCCGCCACCGCGCCGCAGCGGATCCGGTGTGAATTGCTGGTGACATCGGTGACAATGAATTCCTCTCCCATCCGCGCCAGCGACTCGAGTTGCTGCTCCCAATTCGGTGTCTTCGTTGAGATACTCTTCTGACCCTGCGCCACGGGCTTATTGAATCAGGCGGGGCGCGCGCGGTCAAGCTTTGTTGTCCCTACAGTCAACTCGAAATACCCGCCAATTATTACACGCCAACTCGTAACAAACTTCTGCTTGTCACCGCTTTGTTCTGGTGATAAAAAGCGATCCAAAGCAGGAGAACTCGGGACCGGGCTGGCGCTTCGGTTCTGAAGACGACAAACCTTTGACAGAGAAAGGTCCTTGCTATGAGCAGGTTGCAAATCTCGCACGTGCCGGGCCGCTGTGCCCTGGCGATATTCCTCGTCACGTTGTTCCGCTCGTTAGTCGGTTTCGCGCAGACGACGCCCGCCATCAATCCAGCCGTCCCGTGGGTCAGCATCGTGGCCACTGATCCGGTTGGGTCTGTTTCCGGCGATACCGCCACGTTCACGGTCTTCCGGCACGGAAATACCAACGCCGATCTGAATGTCTATTATCAGATCGGTGGTACCGCCTCGAACGGTGTGGACTACGTGCAGATTTCGAATTTCATTCTCATTCCAGCCGGCAGTTACAGTAACACCGTCACGATCACGCCGATCAACCACGGCCAAAATGGCGTTGCGACTGTGGTGCTTCATCTCGCGCCTTCGCCGTTGTTGACGCCGGTGAATTATCTCATTGGCGCGCCCGATACCGCGATTGCGTTTATCAAGGGAAACGACATCACCGACATTCCGCCGAATGTGGCCATTGTTTCGCCGGAGGACGGCGCGGTCATTTATACCCCTGGCGGCGGCCCGGTCCTGCTTCCTGCCCAGGTGGAATTAATTGCGACCGCCGGCGACATCGATGGGTCGGTAACGAATGTCGAGTTTTATGCAGGCACCAACGATCTCGGCAAGGGGCAGTTGGTCATTCTTGATCCGCCCGGAGCGGGCGGGGTGACCGGCCCGGTGTATACTTTGAATTGGGGCGCTTACCCCGGTGATTATGTGCTGACCGCAGTCGCCACTGACAATCAAGGCGCGTCCACCACTTCCATGGCGGTCCACATCACTGTCAAATTCGGCCCTCCGCCGCCCACTCCCGTTGTGCGCATCACCAGTCCGCCCAATCATGCGGTGTTCGTAGCGCCCACGGACATTCACATTTTCGCTTTCGCCTCCGGACGTCCTCCCATCCCACTGCCGCGGCCGGCCATCACCAATTCGCCCGTCACCAACGTGGAGTTTTACGCCGACGGCATGGACCTTGGGGCTGGGCACAGACTTGTGCTGACGGGTATTATGCAGCCGCTTACTGACGCGGATTTCGTTTCGCGGCTGGGCCAATACGAATTGACCTGGAGCAACGCGCCTGCGGGTCCGCACGTCCTCACGGCTGTCGCCACCGACAATCATGGTTTTTCCGCGACCTCGGCACCCGTCAACATCACCGTGATCACGAACATCGCGGTCGCGAGCAAGCCCGACGTGGTCAGCATCGTCGCCACGGACCCGATTGCCATTGAGGGCACCAACTGCTGGGTGTGGCTGGGATTGACGAATCCCGTCCCGATCTGGGCCGAATGGCCGGTTGGCGTCTGCCGGTGGTTCACGAATTGCGGACCGAAGGATGCGACCTTCGTGGTGCGCCGATTCGGAGTCATCACCAACGACTTAACCGTCACGTATTCGATTGGCGGGACCGCCACGAATGGGATTGATTACGTGACTCTGCCCGGCTCGGTGATCATTCCCGCTGGAAAAGTGTCCGCCCAGATCGTGGTCGCGCCGGTTGACGACGGCCCGCCCGACATCAACAAGACCGTCGTTCTTACGCTCAATCCTTCCGCGAGCAGCCCTGCGGATTATGTGCTTGGATTGCCGCACCGTGCCGCCGCCATCATTATTGACAGCAACGGCACGCATCCGCCGACTGCCGTTCTCCCGGACAAATGCTTCCATCTCACCGCCACTGGTCCCGATGGCGCCTGGTTTTGCGTGAAGTATTCGACGGACATGCGGAATTGGACGCCGATTTGCACCAATCAGGTGGTCAACGGGTACGTAGACTTCGTGGACCCGGACGCGCAGTCGGCCAATGGCCGATTTTACATGGCGGTCCCGCAGCCGTGAGTTGTGCTCCGCGCGGGGGCGCAACCCATTAATTGCCCACGGCCTCCCAAAGTTTGTTGACTGTGGCCGGGGTAACCATCAGAATCGCCGCCCGATTGAATAAGCGCGGCGTATTCTTCGGTTCCGGTCCGGCGGTTCCGCCGAACCCATGAGTGGTTCGGGTGTTCATCGTCCCAGAAATGTCGGCTGGGCGCGCGCGGCCGCCTTCCTCTACGGCGACTGGGGCACCAGCAAGGCCTACGTCATCGGATTCGCCTTCATGGCGGCCGGTTTTTCCTCGTTTCCCATCATTCTTGCGGTCTGCGCCTTCACCGGGTTGGTGGGCTACAACTACATCATTGTCTGCAAACATTTCCCGGACGGCGGGGGTGTCTATTCCGCGGCCCGGGACCAATCCCGCGTTCTGGCGGTGCTTGGGTCGCTGTTGCTGCTGGCGGACTTTATTGTCACGGCGGCGCTGAGCGGGTGGGACGCGATGATCTACCTGGGCGTCCCGCGTGATTATGTCCGATGGGCGACGTTGGGTTTGATCGTGCTGATCGGTTTCCTGAATTATTTCGGTCCCAAGCACAGCGGCAGCCTGGCGGTGTCGCTTGCAATCCCGATGGTTTGTGTGGTGGTGCTGATCGTCTGCCTGAGCCTGCCGCACCTCAGCTTCACGCCGCTCCAGCACACCGGGCATTTCCTCACGAAATCGAACTGGGTCGCGTTCGTCGGCGTTATTCTCGCCTTGAGCGGTGTCGAAGCCATCGCGAATCTCACCGGCGTACTCACACTGGATGCGGGTTGCCCGGAAGATCAACCGACCGTCGCCAAGACGGCCCGCAAAGCCATCCTGCCGGTCGCCTTTGAGGTGGTGTGTGGCACTGCGTTGCTGGGTTGGGCGATGCTCTCGCTGCCTGCCGACCTCACCGATACCATCAAGCAGCGTCACGAGGACATGCTCAGCTATCTCGGCGAGCACTACGGCACGCTCGCGTGGAACCATCACTTTGCGGACATTACCGGCTGGTCCGGGGAACATTTTGGCACAGTGCTCGGCTGGATGATTGGCATCGTGGTGGGCTTGTTGCTGCTGAGCGCGGTGAACACAGCCATCGGGGCGATGATTGGCCTCACCTACATGCTGGCCCGGGACGGCGAGATGCCCAAGTCCTTCACGCGCCTCAACACCCATGGCGTTCCCTGGGCGCCGCTGGCCATTGCCACCCTGCTCCCGTTCGTTTTGACGCTGGTTACTGACGATCTCGATTCCCTTGCCGACATGTATGCCATCGGTGTGGTCGGTGCGATTGCGGTGAACCTTGGGTCCTGTTGGTACAACAAGAAGCTCGGCCTGAACTGGCGCGAGCGCACCATAATGGGGATCACCTTCGTCATACTTTTTGCGGTCGAGGTTACCATTGGCAAGACCAAGCCCGCGGCGCTGTTCTTTGCCGTTTGCGTGGTGGGCACCGGTTTCGCCCTGCGCGCCTGGTCCATGAAACGCGCCGGTTTGCAGACCGTAACACTGACGCGCGAGCTCGCCTCGGCCGTCGTGCCCGAGAAATGGGAGAGCCTGCGCATCGATCTCAACACCGAGCAATCCATCATGGTGGCGGCGCGCGGCATCACCCCGGTGCTGAAGTTCGCGCTCGAGGAGGCCCGCCTGCGGAAAGGCCCGTTGTATGTGCTCTACGTCAAGGAACTGGCCGTCAATCTCCCGGCGCGCCTCGACGGCATCGAACGCCCGCGCTGGCAGGAGGACCGCCGCGCCGCCGAAATCATGTACGGGATGCTCGAACTCGGACGCGACTTCGGCGTGCAGGTGATCCCGCTTTACACCATCAGTGAGAATCCCGCCATGTCCATCATGGACCTTGCGGCGACCATCGGCATCGACCTCCTCGTCCTCGGCGCGCCCCATCGCCAGACCCTGGCGGCGCTGCTCAAGGGCAATGTGGTGACCGAGGTTGCCAATAATCTGCCGGAAAACATTCAGCTCGTGATCCACGGCTGAGGCAGTCCGGTTTCTGGATTGGCTTGACCGGACGGTCAATTTTCCAGCAAAGTTCATAGTTATGAAGTATCCTGTCGTTCGGAGGGTAATCCGCGCGGTGTGTTTTGCGGCTGTCCTCCCGTATGTAAGCCTGGTTTTTGCCCGGTCCTGTCCCGCCCAGACAATGCCGCCGATTCTCACACCCAAACCGCCTGCGACGCCCCGGATTAACGGGCCGTCGATCTTCGGCGTGCGCCCGGGTTCGCCCTTTCTCTATCACATCCCGGTGACCGGCCAGCGTCCGATACGCCTGTCGGTGGAGGGGCTTCCGCCCGGGTTGCAACTGGACAAGTCGAGCGGCGGGATCACCGGCGCGCTGGATTCTCCCGGCGAATACGTGGTGATCTTCACCGCGAAAAACCATGCCGGGTCCGCCCGCAGGAGTTTTCGCATCGTGGTCGGTGACAGCATCAGCCTCACGCCCGCGATGGGCTGGAACAGTTGGAATTGCTGGGGCAGCCAGATAACGGCGGACAAGGTGCTGCAAAGCGCACGCGGGATGGTGGATTCGGGTCTCATCGACCATGGCTGGACGTACATCAACATTGACGATGCGTGGCAGGACGCGAAGCGCGGAGGGCCATTCCACGCCATCCAGGGAAACACCAATTTCCCCGACATGAAGGGCCTGTCCGAGCAGATCCATCGCATGGGTCTCAAGCTCGGAATCTATTCGACACCATGGACCACCTCCTACGCCAACCACATCGGCGGCAGTTCCGAAAATCCCGAGGGTGAGTGGTCGCGGCCCACCGTTTCCAAGCGGGGCCGCGTGAACCGGAAGATGATGCCCTGGGCCATCGGCAAATACTCCTTTGCGACCAATGACGCGCGCCAATGGGCGGCCTGGGGGGTTGACTATTTGAAGTATGATTGGAATCCCAACGAGGAGCCGGAGACGGCGGAAATGGACGCCGCCCTGCGGGCAAGCGGGCGGGACGTGATTTTCAGTCTATCAAACAATTCTCCCTTCAAGAACGCCGGCGTGCTCTCGCATCACGCCAATTCGTGGCGGACCACCGGCGACATTCGCGACAACTGGGACTCGATGATTACGCGCGGCCTTGCCCAGGACAAGTGGATTGACTATTCCGGTCCCGGCCATTGGAACGACCCGGACATGCTGGTGGTGGGCCGGGTCGGGTGGGGCCGGCCGCATCAAACCCGCCTGACTCCCGACGAACAATACACGCACATCAGTCTTTGGTGCCTGCAGTCGGCACCGTTGCTCATCGGTTGCGACCTTTCCAAGCTGGACGATTTCACGCTTGGGCTGCTGAGCAATGACGAAGTGCTGGCCGTGGACCAGGATTGCCTCGGCCGCCAGGCCCGGCCGGTCCGCACGAAAGGGGATCTGGTGGTGTACGCCAAGGACCTCGAGGATGGCTCGAAGGCCGTGGGATTATTCAATCTGGGCGCCGGGACGGCCCAGGTCACCGCCAGTTGGTCCGACCTGGGCATTTCCGGGACGCATGTGGTGCGCGATCTCTGGCGACAACAGGATCTGGGCCGGTTCGATGACAAATTTGAAGCTTCTGTTGCCTCGCACGGTGTGGTTCTGGTAAAGGTGACCGCGATTCAATAACTGGAAATCCCGTCATCACGAAATTCCGGCGGGTCTCATATTGCGCCTGCGTCCGGCAGAATTGACCCTGATTATGCTAAAGTTGAAATTGCTCCCCGGTCTGGTGCTGGCAGGCGCAGCGCTGGTTTGTTCGGCGTCCGCAGCCGATAGCGTCCTGTGGTATCGCAATCCTGCGGGCAGCAATTGGGATGCTGCGCTGCCCATCGGCAACGGCCGGCTCGGCGCGATGGTTTTCGGCAACACGTCCCGCGAGCATCTGCAATTGAACGAGGACACTGTCTGGGAAGGTTACCCCCGGGACGGCGCGAACACCAATGCCCTGGCCGCGCTGCCGGAAATCCGCCGGCTGCTCTTCGCCGGCCAGAACAACGAGGCGGCGGACCTCGCAGGCAAGACAATGATGGGAGTTCCCATGCGCATCAAATCCTATCAGCCCCTGGCTGATCTTTTTCTTGATGCGCCCGAGACCGGCACGCCGGTGAATTACCGCCGCGAACTGAACCTGGACACCGGCATTGCCTCGGTCACTTATCAGCTTGGCAATTTCACGTTCACCCGCGAAGCGTTCGCCTCCGAGCCGGACAATGTCATCGTGGTGCGCCTCTCCTGCGACAAACCGGGCCACGTCAAGGAAGCGCTGAGCCTCACCCGCGAGAAGGATGCCGAGTGCGCCAATGATACCAACGACCTCAATCGCCTGACACTCCGCGGACGCATCACTGTCCAGTATGCCGGCCAGGATCCAGTTCCCGGAATGCGTTTCGAGGCCCAGGTTCTTGCACTGCCTGCGGGCGGAAAAATCAGCGGTTCCGGCGGGCGACTTTACGTTGATGGCGCGGATTCGGTCGTGCTTCTGATCGCCGGCGCAACGGATTATCGCGGCGGCGACCCGGACCGGCTCTGTCGCGAGGCGCTCACGCGCGCTTCGGCGAAGTCCTACGAGACTTTGCGCGCCGATCACATTGCCGATCATCAAAAGCTTTATCGCCGTGTGACGCTGGACCTTGGCAGCGCCAGTCCGGACGTCGAGCAATTGCCCACCGACGAGCGATTGGCGCGCTTTCAAGGGACGAAGGACGATCCCGGTCTGCTCGCGACCTATTTCCAATACGGCCGCTATCTGCTGATCGCCTCCTCCCGTCCCGGCACCATGCCTGCCAATCTTCAGGGCATCTGGAACGACAAGATCAAGGCGGCGTGGAACAGCGATTACCATCTCAACATCAACATCCAGATGAACTACTGGCCCGCCGAGGTCTGCAATCTGGCGGAGTGCCACGAGCCGCTGTTCGATCTCATGGACGAGCTGGTCGCGCCCGGCAGCCGTGTGGCAAAGATCGAATACGGCTGCGGCGGCTGGGTGGCGCATCATCTGACCGATCCCTTTGGGTTCGCGGCTCCGGCCGATGGCGTGCAGGGCATCTGGCCCATGGGCGCGGCGTGGCTGGCGCAGCATCCCTACGAGCATTACCTTTTCAGCGGCGACAAGGAATTCCTTGCCAAACGCGGCTACCCATTGATGAAAGGCGCCGCGCGTTTCATTCTCGATTTTCTCGTCGAATCGCCGCCGGGCACGCCTTTTGCCGGACGCCTCGTCACGGCGCCGTCGCACTCGCCGGAAAACCACTTCTATCTGCCCGACGGTTCGCAATCCGCCTTTACGTACGCGGCCACCATGGACCTTGAGATCATCCATGACCTGCTCGACAACTGCATCGAGGCCAGCAAAGTGCTGAACACGGATGAAGCCTTTCGCGCGGAGTGCCAGTCGGCCATGGAACGCCTTGCCCCGCTGCAGATCAGCCGAAAGGATGGGCGCCTGCAGGAGTGGATCGAGGATTACAAGGACGTGGATTTGCATCATCGACACACCTCGCATCTGTTCGCGCTTTATCCCGGTCACCAGTTCAGCGTGGAAGGCACGCCGGTCCTCGCCGCGGCCGCGCGCAAGGTGCTGGAGTCCCGCGGTGATGGCGGCACGGAGTGGAGCATGCCGTGGCGCATGTGTTTCTGGTCGCGGCTTCACGACGGCAATCATGCGCTGTTGCTCCTGCGCAACGTCGTCGCGACCCACCTTTACCCAAACCTTTTCAACCGCTATCCGCCATTCCAGATCGATGGGAACTTCGGCGCGACCGCCGGGGTTGCCGAAATGCTCCTCCAGAGCCATCTCGGAAGCATCGACCTTCTGCCCGCGCTTCCCGACGCGTGGCGTGCCGGCAGTGTGCGCGGTTTGCGCGCGCGCGGCGCGTTTGAGGTGGACATGCAATGGAAGGACGGGAAGCTGACCGGCGCGACCATTCGTTCCCTGCGCGGCAGTCCGTGCAAGGTCCGTTACGCGGGCAAGACCGTCGATTTCACGACCGCTGCCGGAAGTACCCTGAACCTGGACGGTGATCTCAACCGGCTCTAGCGCTCAGTCACTGCTTGATCCGATAAAACCGTGCCGGGCTTGCCGTGTTGCTGTCGGTGTAAATGAAAAGGCCGGCGGTTTCTTCGTTGGTGATCACCGAGGTCCAGTTGACCAGGTTGGTGGATGTTTCCACCACGTATTCACGGCCGTCTTCACCCTGGAATTGCAGCGTGAAATTGTTGCCGACCGCGGAGACCCCTTTCAGCAGTATGGGCGGCGCAACCGGCGTGACTTCCACCTGGGTGGAATTCGGGCTCTCGCCCGCTCCATCCAAGGAGGAAACGACATAAAAATAATTTGTCCCATCGGCCAGCCCTGTATCCACACAGCTTGTGCCAGTGGTGCTCGCGACCACGATGTAGGGGCCGCCGTTGGTTGTGGATCGTTTCAGATTGTAGCCAGTGGCGCCGGAGCTCGGGTTCCATGAAACGCTTGCTCGAGCGCCCCCCGCCAAGGCGGCGAGGCCGGTTGGCGGTGCCGGTGTGGAAACCGCAGTGATTTTGCAGGAGGACATATTGTCGGTCAACCCGCTCAAGACCCCAAAATCGGGAGTGTCCGACGTCAGCGTCCACGAAGAACCTCCGTAATTGTTGTTTTGGTATGCCACCACCGTCCAGCCGTTTGGTATCCGGCAGGAGGAGGCCGAATCATTCGCGAGTCCGGCGGCCTGCAACTGGGACAGCGTGTAGTTCCCGGCGCCCAATCCTTGCGTGGCGCCGCCCGAATAGTTCGCATCCGTGAAGAAAATCACCGCGACCTGCGGGGTCGCCGCAGCCTGGCTGGAGTTGGCGCTCTCGTTGGTGAAATTCACCGCCGATACCACGTAGTAATACGCGGAGCCATTGGATAACCCCGCATCGGCATAGTGCGGCAGGAAGGAGTTGCCAATGTTCGTGTACGGGCCGCCGTTGGTGGTCGAGCGCTTCACGTGATAACATGATGCGTTGGTGGCAGGTGTCCACGAAAGGTTTACGGTCCCGTTTGCCCCGGCGGCGGTCAAACCAGTCGGCGCGGCTGGCGCTGCCTCGCCCGCGTGCATGATGGTGTTGATCTCGGGCAGGCTGAGCCCGCGGCTGTAAATCCGCACTTCATCGATCGAGCCGTCAAAATAATCGGCGGACGCGCTGGTGCCGATCTTCCTGCCGATTCCCAGCAAATCGCTGGTGGTGGCCAGGGTGCCGGTTCCGGTACGGCTGGCCTGCGGCTGGCCGTTGATATAGAGCACCATATTGGAACCGTCCCACGTGGCTGCCACGTGCGTCCATGCTCCGGTTGCCGGCGCGTCGCAGGTGATGTCGGCGACTCCCTGCAGGCCGAAATTGAGAAAACCGCCTTCAACGTCCAACCGGTATTGATCATCGGTATTTCCTTTTTCGAGAATGCGCGGGCTGTTGCTCAAATCGGTGGCGTTGATCCAGGCGGCCAAGGTGATTCCCCCAGTCATGTTGAGGGCCGGGGAATTGGGAACCGTCACGGCTTGCAGGTTGGTGGACACAAACGACAGCGCCGCTGCTCCCAGCCGGCCGGGCACAATCCATGTTGGTCCGTTGATCAGCGTGCCGGTGAGATTGTTGCCGGATGAATCCGCCGTGTTTGTGCCGGCGCCTTCGTCGAACCGCCAGTTCCCCACCAGCCCCGTGTTTACATCGCCCGCCGATGAAGGCGTCGCGGTCGCTTGCGCGGAATTGCCGCTTTCACCTCCGCTGCCGAGCGCTGTGACCACATAGAAATACGTGGTACCCGCCGCCACGTTGGTATCGTCGTAGTCTGTGCTGGAGCGGTTGGCGACAATTGTGTAAGGGCCGCCGCTGGTGTTCGACCGCTTCACATTATAGCCGGTGGCGCCCGGCGCCGCATTCCATGAAAGGCTGACACCCAGGTAGCTGTCTGGTCCCGCCGTCAAACCTGCCGGCGCCGGCATCGGGCCAAAGGGAACGGTGGAAAGCTGGACAGAATCCGCGCCCGGTCCGCCGCTGCTCACTGCTGCTACGGAGTAATAATAGGTTGTGCCGTTCGTGAGCCCGGTATCCAGGTAATTTGTTCCCGTGACAGTGGCGATGATGGGATGATGGGCGGCGGCGGCTGTCGCGCGCTTCACGTTGTAGGCTGTGGCGCCGGGCACCGGGTTCCAACTCACTCTCAATTGCGCATTGCCCACGATTGCGCTCAAGCCGGTGGGGGTGATCGGTGGCGAATAAGTGAATGTAAAGGGAGCCGAAGCATTGCCATTAGCCACGACCACCGCGTTGTAGGTTCCCGCGGGAAGCAGCGAGGGAAGGGTCATCTCGGTGGTCACCTTCTGGCCACCGGTCATGACGCCCGTGCTGTTCCAGCCGTGCGTGCGTGCGTAATAGACGCTTCCGCCGGAGGTGTTCGTCATTCGGACCAACGGATAGTTGCTGTCCATCTGCCAGTCGTCGCCGTAAGCCGCCCCGGCTGAGATGCCGTTGAAAATTCTTCCCGTCAGGTGATAGGAACCATCGGCATTCTCCACGATACCGTTGACCACCGGCTGTCCTGCGGCCAATGGCGAACCGTCCGGTGTGTAGACGTACAGTTGGGAACTGCCGGGAATCAAAAGGATTCTTCCGTCCGGCAGATCAAGCATGGTGCATTCATAGGGGATCTTGTTCAGTGTCGCACCCGTGGGGCCATTCACCTGGGTGAAGGCATTGGCCACGTAGTCGTATTCGAAAAACGAGGTGGGGGCGGCGAAACCATTGGTAGTGCCGAGGGCGCACAGGATTTTGCCGTTGACCATCATGGCGGCGGGGGCATCCACCGCTCCAAAGCCGTTGGTTCCAAAAACCATCTCGGGACCGGCGATCCATGTCCCGGTAGCGGTCAGGGTGCTGCCCGGCGTGTAGATTGCCGTGTGAGTGGAGGCACCAATGAAGAATACGTTTCCGTTGGGCAGAACAAAGCCGGCCCCCAGCTCGCCGCCCCAGCCGAACAGCGACGCAGGCGTATTCCCGTCATTGAACCACGCGTTCTGGGAGGGCACATAGTGTTCCGATTGGGTGCCCTTATCGAGCGTGAGGATGTTGTCATTCGGCAGCCTGACCCAGCAAACTTCATCCTGTCCCCGGTTGGCTGAGGCTGCGCTGGTGATCGTGTTGGACACTGGATTGTAAATCCAGACATTCGCGCCGGTCGTTCCCTGAAGCACGTTTCCGTTGGGCAGCATCTTGGAAATGGCATCTGAATATGCGGGGTTGCTCGCCGGCGACGGGATATTGCTCCAGGAGTTGTTCAACGGATCGTACCATTCCGCCTGGCGCTTTCCCGTGCCGTACTCACCGCCGGCGATGTACACATTTCCATTGGTTAGAACCTGCGTGGAGCAATAGAGCCGGGTGTAGTGCGTCGTCGCTGCGGGGGTCCAGGCGCCGTTGATGTAACTGCCTTGGATGTCCGGCGTGAGCACATACCAATTGTTCCCGCCGGTGCCGCACAGGACCGTACCGTCGCTCAGCAACAGGGCATTGCAAAGAGATGCGGGCGCCGTGTGGGCCAACGCGGTCCACGTTCCGACCGCTGCCGCCTGCCGCGCCGGCGCGAGCGCGAACAGAGCAGTCATGAAAAACAGAGCTATTCGTCTGATTTCGCACTGGCGCTGGCGATTGATCTTGCTGGGAATCCCTGCAATTCCTGCGTACAGCTTGTCAGTGTTCATGCCATGGGCGGTTTCATGGCGATTTTACCAAAAGCATTAGGATTTCTAAAGCGAATTGCGCATGAATTCGCAGTCCAGTAGCCCGACCCGATTTCTGCCGGCGTATTTGTCCGTAACCTGCACGCCCCTCCCGGAGTCATATTAACAACCCTTGCCATCAGGCGTGGAATGATGGCATTGCCCGGGCGGGTTCACCGGCGGGAGGGGCAACGGTTCCTTGATTGGAACCGCCATTCATGCGACAAATTGCAGCTGACACAACCTGAAATGACTCTTCCACCATCCCCCGCCACCCGTTTTGGGCTTTTGATAATTGTGATTCTGCTGGCGGGCACCCCCGCCGTCTCCACCTGGGCCGAGTCTTCCGGGCCTCCGCGTGTATTCATGCTGGACGGCAAATTCATGCAGTCCGCCCGCGAGCGTCTTCGCAATGGCGACACCAATCTGATGCCCGCGTTGCGGCAGCTCGAAAGCGATGCTGATCACGCACTGAGCGCCGGTCCGTTTGCCATTGTCAACAAGGAGGCGGTTCCTCCCAGCGGCGACAAGCATGATTACATGAGCATGGCGCCTTATTTCTGGCCCAATCCGGATACCTCCAACGGCCTGCCTTATATCCGCCGCGACGGGGAGCGCAATCCGGAGATCAGCAAGGATCCCGACCATCGCGTGATGGACGAAATGGCGGGAACCGTTGAAACCCTGGCGCTGGGTTATTATTTCACCGGCAAAGAGGCTTACGCCGCGAAGGCCACCCAGTTGTTGCGGACGTGGTACATGGACCCCGCGACGCGGATGAATTGCAATCTCCAGTTCGCCCAGGCGGTGCGCGGTTTGAACACCGGCCGCGGCACGGGCGTGATTGAAAGCCGCTCGCTGCCCCGCGTGGTGGATGCGGTTGGTTTGCTGGCCGGGTCCAAGGCATGGACCGATGCCGACCAGCGCAGCATGCAGGATTGGTTCGATCAATACTTGAAATGGATGCTGGAAAGCAAAAACGGCCGGGCGGAAGGCGATGCCAAGAACAATCACGGTTCCCACTACGACGTTCAGGTGGTTTCCTTCGCCCTGTTCGTCGGTAAGCGCGAGCTCGCCTCGAACATCGTCTGGACAGCCCGGACCAAGCGTATTGACCTCCAGATTCAAGCCGACGGCAGCGAGCCTCTCGAACTGGCGCGCACGAAATCCTGGGGATACAGCATCTTCAATCTCGGCGCGCTCATGTCGCTGGCCAGCCTGGGGGACGAACTGGGTGTGGACTTGTGGAACTACCGGAACCCGAAGGGCGCCGGCATTCGGACAGCGTTGGATTATCTGCTTCCCTATGCGGTGGACGGCAAGCAATGGCCGCACCAGCAGATCCACGGTTTCCAGGGTGACGCCCTTTATCCATGGATCCGCCGCGCGAGCCTGAAATACAAGGACGCCGCCCTGCGCAAAGCGCTCACGCATCTGCCGCCGGTCGATCCTGCCAGCCGCGTCAATCTGCTCAGTCCCAAGCTCAACCCCGGCGACCTGGTGGAGGAATGAGCCAATCGCGAGGCGAATAACAGTGCGCACGAAAAACTCCATGCCGCGCCGGGCGCGATTATTCATAATTATTATTGTGCTGGGGCTTTTTGCGCGGCCGGTTCTCCCCGCTCATGCGGGCGACCTGGTGCAGGTGCTCAGTCCCGATCGCAAGGTTCGAATCAGGTTATTCGCGAATGACGGACAACTGAAACTGGCGGTGACGTTCCACGACCGTCTGGTCATCGAGCCTTCGCCCCTGCGCATGATGATCAGCGGAACAATGCTGACGACCAACGTGGAGCTTGGCGCCGTCAAGCCCTACGAGATTCACGAGACCTATCCGTGGTATGGTTCCCACTCAGTCGCGACCAACGATTGCAAGGGCGTGCTGGTGTCGCTTCGGCTGGGCGCGGGAGATTTCAGCTACACGCTCGATCTGCGCGCCTACAATGATGCGGCGGCCTTCCGATTTGTGATTCCCGGCGATGGCCCGCGCGTTCCCGACGAGGCCACGACATTTGTTCTGCCGGCCGGCTCGACGATTTGGTACCACGGGATTCGAGGACATTACGAAGGCGTTCACACGCGCGCCGCCGTGGAGGCAGTGCCGACGGGGGATTGGGCCGCGCCGCCGGTCACGTTCAAGCTCCCGGGGCGCACGGGTTATGCGTCCATTACCGAAGCGGGATTGACCAATTACGCCGGCATGGCTCTCCTGGCCGATGGACATCGCGGGTTCACCGTGCGGCTGGGCCACGCGCAGCCGCCGTCGTATGCGTACCGACTTCGTTATTCGCAGGCGGATATCGAACGCATTGCGAAGCCCGCGGTATTGACGGGTGTCATCGCCACGCCGTGGCGCGTCGTGATGATCGGCGCCGACCTCAACGCGCTGGTGAACAGCGATGTCGTGCACAACCTCTGTCCGCCTCCCGATCCCAACTATTTTCCGCAGGGACTGCAGACGGATTGGATCCGGCCTGGTCGCGCGGTCTGGAAATATCTCGATGGCGGCGGCAGCAACACAGTGGAGAAGATGAAGGAGTTCACTCGACTGGCGGGCGAACTTGGATTTGAGCACCACGTGATCGAGGGGTTCTGGAACCGTTGGACGGACGATGAAATTCGCGACCTCGTCAGCTATGCCAATCAACGGCACGTCGGGATCGTGGTGTGGCGGCATTCCAAGTTTCTTTATGATCCCCAGGTCCGGCACGATCTGCTCAAGCGCTGCCATGATCTCGGCATCGAGGGATTGAAGATCGATTTCTTTGACAACGAGGCGAAGGAGGCTGTTGATCTTTACTCGGCGCTCCTGAAGGAAGGCGCCGAGTATCATCTGGTCATGGATTTTCACGGCGCGAACAAACCGACCGGTCTCTCGCGCACGTGGCCCAACGAATTGACCCGTGAGGCGGTCCGGGGAATGGAGGGGAGGATGCAGGATCGCGCCACGCACGAGACGACGCTGCCCTTCACCCGTTTCCTCGCGGGACCGGCGGAATACACGCCCGTCATCTTCAACGAGCGCCGGGCCAACACCACGTGGGCGCACCAGGTGGCCAGTGCCGCGATTCTCAGCGCGCCGCTCCTTACCTACGCCGCCAATCCCACCAACATTCTCGCCAATCCATGCTGCGACATGCTCAAGAGCATTCCTTCCGTGTGGGACGAAACCGTCGTGCTGCCGCCGTCCGAGATTGGCGAGGCCGCGGTCTTCGCCCGGCGCAGCGGGCAGACCTGGTTTCTGGCTGTGATGAACGGCCGCCTTCCGCGAACCTTTAATGTCCGGCTTTCCTTTCTCGGCGATGGCAGTTATCAGGGGACCTTGATCCGTGACGATGCCAGGGAAAGCGGCGCGGTGAAAATTGAGAACGCCACGCTGAAGCGGCGCGATTCGGTTTCCATCCAGATGGGAGAAGGCGGCGGGTTCATTGCCCGCTTCACAAAATCATGATGCGCGGCATTCGCTTTATTTTATTTCTTTCATTACTCCCGCTTTGGGCCGTCACCGCACACGCCGCGCCCGACCAGCGGATTTCCGTGCTGATCGTGGACGGCATGAACAATCATGACTGGCAGCGCGGCTCGCGGCTGTTGCGCGCCATCCTGGTGCAGAGCGGAAGATTCGACGTGGACATCAGCACCAGTCCCGACGGAAAAGCGTCCACCGAGGAGTGGGCCAGGTGGCAGCCGGCTTTTTCGCGTTACCAGGTGGTGGTGGATAATTTCAACGGCGGCTACAACACGAACACCGGCGTTCATTGGCCGCGCGCGCTCGAGCAATCGCTGGAGAATTATGTCACGAACGGCGGCGGCCTGGTCAATATTCATGCCGCGAACAATTCGTTTCCGCATTGGCCCGCCTACAACGAGATGATCGGCCTCGGCTGGCGCGACAAGAATTTTGGTCCCTCGCTGGTCATCGATGAGCACGGCAAGGTGGTCGAAATCCCGGCAGGGCAGGGGCGCGCTCCCGGGCACGGTCCCGCGCACGATTTTCAGATGACGGTGCTGGACCCGGATCATCCGATTACCAAGGGGATGCCGACAAAATGGATGCATCCGCTGGAACAATTGACTCACGGACAGCACGGCCCGGCGAGAAATATGCATATTCTGACGTATGCCTGGTCCAAGGACGTGAACGAAAACGAGCCGATGGACTGGGTAATCCCGTACGGCAAAGGCCGTGTTTATACGACCATGCTCGGGCACCTCTGGAAGAACGGACCGGACACGACGATGCGTTGTGTCGGTTTTCAAACCTTGCTCATTCGCGGCACCGAGTGGGCTGCGACAGGCCGTGTGACTTATTCGATCCCGTCGGATTTTCCCACAGCCACCGAAATTCGGACGCGCGAAATCGGTCTTCCCGCCGGGAATTGATATGCGAAAAATCGGAGTGGTGTTTCTTTCCCTGCTGTTTTTATGCGCGCGGGCTCAAGCGGCGTCGCGGGTGTTGCAGGCCGATTATCCCAGCCTGGCTGCCCGTGCCGACATCAACTACGCGCAGCCGGTTGCCCGCGGTGAAGAAGGCCTGCCTGCGGGAAACGGCCGGATGGGCAGTCTCGTCTGGACCACTCCGCACACGGTTCACCTTCAGGTTAATCGCGTGGACGTGTTCGGGAACGACTCCTCCACCACGAGCTTTCCCGAGCGCCACTCGGACTACTGCGGCGGCTGCGGGTTCGTGGACATTGATTTTCCCGAGTTCGGTTCGGCGATCTTCCCCACGAACCGCACCCTCCAACACCTGGATTGCAGCGACGGTCTGGTGAGCGTGGAGGGTGATCGCGTCAAATTGGAGGTGCTCGCCGGCATGGGAAACGATGTCATGGCCGTCCGTGTCACGGATGATCGCCGACGCCCCGGGACCATCAGCATCAATCTTCGCGCGTTGCGCCCGCCGCAGGTTCGCACCGTCGATCAACTGGCTTCCTCGGAGTTCAGCAATTCAGCGAGCAACCAGGTGTTTCTCACGCAAGGTTTTTCCGAAGGAAGTTATTATTGCGGCTCGGCGGTGGGTATTGCGGTGGCAGGCCGGGCAGTTGAATTGCGGAAATCCAACGACAGCGAGTGGCGCCTGGTGGTGCGTCCGGGACGCGGAGCATTCACGGTGCTGATTTCCAGCGCGGCGAGTTTCAAACGCGACGAAGACCTGCGTGCCGCGGCATCCGCGCTGCTCAATTCCGCCGGGCGAACAGATTTCGACAGGATGATTTCCGAAAATCGGAACTGGTGGGCTGATTTCTGGTCCAAATCCTTCATTCATCTCCACAGTGCCGATGGCATTGCGGACACTTTGCAGCAGAACTACGAGTATTATCTCTTCGTGATGGCCTCGAGTTCGCGCGGGAGTTATCCCACCAAGTTCAACGGCATGCTCTGGATCACGGGCGGCGATCTGCGCAAATGGGGCGGGGAGTATTGGGGGGCGAACCAAAGCTGCCTTTACAACAACGCGCTCTTTGCGGCCAATCACGACGAGCTCATGGAACCGATGTTCCACATGTATTGCGCGATGCTCGATTCCTGCGCGGAGGCCGCGCGGCAGCAATGGGGCAGCCAGGGCGTGTTCATCCCGGAGACGGTTGCGTTCGATGGGCTCGCGCATCTGCCGGACGACATCGCCGCCGAGATGCGGGACCTCTACCTTTGCCGGAAGCCATGGAACACGGCATCGCAGCATTTTCTCGATTATGCGGCAGTCCGGCAGCCGCATTCCAGCCGCTGGAACTGGATTCAATCGGGAAGCTGGGTGCAAGGCCGATGGGTTGCGCGGGAACGGGGTGCGGGCCCGTTCGGACCGGTTACTCATACGTTCTCCCGCGGCGCGAAGATCGCCTATCAATACTGGGTCCACTACGAATACACAGGCGACGAGCAATGGCTGCGCGACGTGGCTTATCCGGTGATCAAAGGAGAGGCCGAGCTGTATCGCAATTTCCCGAATCTGAAGAAGGGCGACGACGGCAAGTACCATATTTATCACGTCAACAGCAACGAGAGCATCTGGGATGCGCAGGATACGGATGAGGAAATCTCGTCGATGATGGGCATTTTCCCGGCTGCGATCCGAGCTTCCGAGATTTTGAAGACCGACGATCAATTGCGCTCGTCCTGGCGCGAAGTCCTGGCCAACCTCGCGCCGCTGCCGGTCAACTCCAGCAACGCTGTGCCTATCTGGCGCCGCGGCATCGCCCCTGCGGCGCGTGGATTCGTGAGCGGCCGTCCGGACGGCAATACAATGCCCGCCTTTTTCTTTGATCTGTGCACCCTGGAGTCCGATCCCGCGATGCGCCAGGTCGGCGGCGCCACATTCGACGCTTATTTTCCGTCCGGATTTGCCCAACGCCGGGTCAGTGTCCTTTCCAAGCTGCCGCTGGTGGCGGCGGTTCTCGGGCGGACCGATGCGGTCAAGGAATTGATTCCCAGCCAGGTGCTTCATCCCGAGGTGGGCATCATGGCGAATCGCATGGACCTGCGCGAAGGGCAGCAGACCACGAGTATCCAGCGGCTTGGCAATGCCGCCGACGCGCTGCACACGGCGCTGTGTTACGATCTGCCTCCGGGCCCCGCGCAGGCATCGGTGATCCGCGTGTTCGCGGCGTGGCCGAAGGAATGGGACGCGGAATTCACACTGTTGTGCCGCGGGGGATTTCTTGTCACCTCCGCGATGAAAAGCGGCGACATACAATTTGTTGAACTCGAATCGAAGGCGGGTGGAGAATGCCGGCTGCGAAATCCATGGGGCGACGGAGCGGTGGAACTGTGGCGGGATGGACAAACTCACACGAATTTCAGCGGAGGTTTGCTGAGCATTGCCACGAGCCGGGGCGAGCACATGGTCATCACCCGCGCCAATGCGACGCCGGAGGTGTATAAACGCGTGATTCGGTGAAAGGGAGCCGGCAGCCGGAAGCCGTGTGCTTGACGCGTTTGGGTGGCGATGCGAATCTCACCTCCAGTTCACACAACGTATTATGAAGAAGAACCTGACGAATTGTCCGGCCCTCCTGACAATCATTTTCCTGGCGCTCTCTTCGCGCTGCGGCTTTGCCGCGGATGCGCCACCGGCGGCTGCAACGGTAGACGTGGCCGCGATCGATCATGAGCGCATTCTCCGGGCGGGGGAAGGGGCGTTGAAGCAGGAGCCGTTGACGATCACAAAATTTCCGGCGAAGTACAGCGACGGGGGGCCGAACGAGTTTTATTCCAACGGCGATTACTGGTGGCCGAATCCGGCGACCACCAACGGCCTGCCCTACGTGCGCCGCGACGGCGAGTCGAATCCCAACAATTTCATGGAGCATCGGCTGGCGTTGCGGCAGCTCCGCGATTCCGTTGCCGCGCTGGGGGCGGCGTACAAGGTGACGGGCGATGACAAATACGTGAAGAAGGCGGTTGAATTGCTGCGGGTGTTCTTCATGGACCCGAAGACGCGGATGAATCCGAGCCTGCAGTATGCGCAGGCGGTGCCGGGTATTTCGAAGGGGCGCGGGACGGGGATCATTGACGCGCTGCATTTGATTGAGGTGCCGCGCGCGATCGAGGCGATGGAGAAGTCGCCTGCGTTTCCGCCGGAAGTGCTCACCGGGTTGAAGCAGTGGTTCCGGGAATTGGCCGACTGGATGGTCACCAGCAAGAACGGCAGGGACGAGGCCGCGGCGGGGAACAATCATGCGGTCGCGTTTTATCTGCAGCTTGCGGTGTATTCGGAATTTTGCGGCGATGAGCAGAAGGTGGCGAAGTGCCGGAAGCAGTTCAAGGAGGTGTTCGTGCCCCGGCAGATGGGGCCCGACGGCGGTTTCCCGGCGGAGCTGGGCCGCACCAAGCCGTATGGTTACTCGATCTTCCAGCTCGATAACATGGTGACGATGTGCCAGGTGCTTTCGACGACGGAGGATGACCTCTGGAAATTCCAGCTTGAGGACGGCCGGGGCATCCACAAGGCGGTGGAGTTCATGTATCCATACCTGGCGGACAAATCCAAATGGAAGAAGAAGCCTGATGTGCAGGCCTGGGATGGATGGCCGTCGCGGCAGCCGAGCCTGCTGTTCGCGGGCGAGGCTTACGGCGATTCGCGGTATCTGGATTTGTGGAAGAAGCTGAAGCCCGACCCGACCGACGCGGAAGTGCAACGGAACATTGCGATCACGCAGCCAATTTTGTGGGTGAAATAATTTACCGCCACGCGCGCTGAAATCCAGTACGGCACCGCAGGCGATTCCCCGTCGAATCAATGCTTCGAGAATTTGGACGTGTCGAAGCGGGTGACGATGAACTGCGTCGTCTTCTTGAGGTCCTGGTAGGGGAACCAGTCGTACATACCCTCCTGCAAAACCAGCGTGCTGGTGCTGATCGATCCTGTTTCGAACAGCTTCTCGAGTTCCGAACGGTCAATCGGACCTACGATCCGATCGCCAACAGCATAGAACCACTTCACAGTTAAACGTAGGCTGCGGGAGTGGGGTATGCAACCAATGGAAGTTGTTGGCGGGCAATGTGAATCGCGAATTTCCGGGGGAAATCAGTCAAATGGAACGATCTCGCTGACCCTGACCCGATGCCCCGCGCCGCGATGCGGGAGAACCGCGGTCCAAATGAAGCCGCGGCCTTATTGAGCGTGGCGCGCGTGATGATAAGGGCGGATTCAGCCGTCGGAGGGTGGTGGGCGTTCGTTTTCTTTCAGAGCGGTGGGAGCGCCATGTGAGTTACCGCGCCTTCTGGCGAGAGTTGCCGCTGCCGCGTAAACGCGGCGATCCGGCGGGCGTGGCGCGCCGGGGAATTAATACGTTTGGCCTGCTTGCACTCCCACCCATGCTCCGGTACAAGATGGCGCGCATGGGACGGCGATGGATGGCCGAGCCCTTGACGAAATGAAAGACGCCTTGAATCCCTACCGGCACCTGGTTTCGGAATATGTCCGCCTCATGCGGGAGGGGAAATCATATCCACTTGGGAAATTTCCCGCGCCGGCGAGTCCGGATCTGACGTCGTCGGCGCCGAGGGTGTTGATTTTTTCGCCGCATCCGGACGACGAATGTATCATAGGCGCGCTGCCGCTGCGGTTGTTGCGGGAGGCGCGGCTCAACGTGATCAACGTGGCGGTGACCCACGGGAGCAAAAAGGAGCGGCAGGCGGAGCGGTTGCGCGAGTTGCAGGCCGCGTGCCGGCATCTGGGGTTCAGTCTCCTCACGACGGCGGGCAACGGGTTGGAGCAGGTCAATCCACAGTCGCGCGCGCAGGACCCGGAGGGCTGGAAGAAATCGGTGGCAGTGATCGCGCGGATGCTGGAAGCGAACCAGCCGAAAATCATTTTTGTTCCGCACGAACGCGACTGGAACCAGACGCATGTTGGAACGCACCTTCTGGTGCTGGATGCGTTGAAGGGTTTGCCGGCGGAATTCAGTTGTTACGTGGTGGAGACGGAATTCTGGGGCGCGATGGATACTCCGAATCTGATGGTGGAATCGAGCGAGAGCGACGTGACGGATATGGTGACGGCCACGGCCTGCCATGCGGGGGAGGTGCGGCGCAATCCGTATCATTTGCGGCTGCCGCCGTGGCTGCTGGACAATGTGCGGCGGGGCGGGGAACTGGTGGGTGGGCAGGGCGCGGCTGCGCCGGATTTTGTGTTCGCGACTCTTTATCGGGTGAGCCGGTGGCAGCAGGGCCGGCTGGACCCGGCGTTTGAGGGCGGACGGCAACTCTCCTGCCAGATGAACCCGACGGAGCTGTTCCCATGAACCAGAAATTCATGCGCGAGGCGATTCGCCTCTCGATTCAGATGATGCGCCGGGGCAAGGGCGGGCCGTTCGGCGCGGTGGTGGTTCGCGGGGGCCGGATTGTGGGGCGCGGCTGCAACGAGGTGACGTCGGCCAACGATCCGACGGCGCACGCCGAGGTGGTGGCGATTCGGGACGCGTGCCGGCGGCTGAAGACTTTTCAGCTTCAGGATTGCGAGTTGTACACGAGCTGCGAGCCGTGTCCGATGTGTCTTTCCGCGATCTACTGGGCGCGGTTGAAGAAGGTATATTATGCGAATACGCGCAAGGACGCGGCGGGGATAGATTTTGACGACGATTTCATCTACACGGAAGTGGCGCGTCCGATTTCGAAGCGGAAGCTGATGATGAAGCAGATGATGCATAAGGAGGCGTTTGCGGCGTTCCTGGAATGGAACGTGAAGGCGGATAAGGTCCGTTATTGAAGGTCCGGGAAGCCATGCTTGCAGCGGGACGATGCGGGAATCCGCGGTCCCGAAAGCCCTTCAGAAGTAATAAACGTGGCTTTCGGGAATTTATGGTCAGCTTCGTCACTAAACGGACGGGCATTTTTTGGATGCCCATCAGCGCCTTTTGGAAAGGCAGGACGGACCCGCACTGGGGACCGTGCGGGAACTCGCAGCCCCGAGCGTTCGGGGCTGCGCCATAAAACTGGGAGGGCGCGCTGGGCGGGCGGTTCGACGTGACATGTCACGTCGGGGGAAAGCGCAGACATGTCTGCGCACTCCAAAGGTTCAGCCGGCGTTTTTGAGGGGGCGGGCGGATATATAGATTTTGGCCAGAGCATCGATTGGGCTCATGCCAGAAGCCATCGCATAATCTCTGGATCAGAACCGGCCGACTCGTACCGAGACGGTGCGGGAACTCGCGGTCCCGAGCGTTCGGGACTGCGCTATAAACTGGGAGGGCGCGTTGGGCGGGCGGTTCGACGCGACATGTCACGTCGGGCGAAAGCGCAGACATGTCTGCGCACTCCAGAGGTTCAGCCGGCGTTTTCGAGGGGGCGGGCGGAGATTTCCAGCATGCGCTCGATGGGGAGGCGCGCGCGGCGGATGATGTCGGCGGGGAGTTCGACGCGCGGGGCGAGCCGGGCCATGCAATCGCGGACCTTCACGAGCGTATTCATCTTCATATATTTGCACTCGCTGCACCGGCAGTTGTCGGAGGGCATTTTCATGACGTCGAACACGGGTGTGCAGATGAATTCCTTGTCCGGACATTCCTTGCGGAGGCGATGGATGATGCCGGACTCGGTGACGACCACAAAGCGCTTCGCCGTGCTGATCCTGCAATAGCTGATCATCTTTTCGGTGGAGCAGACTTCGTCGGCAAGTTCGCGCACTTCGCGCAGGCTCTCGGGATGCGCGACGACTTTTGCGTCCGGGAATTTCGAGCGCAGGTTCAGGATGTTGTCGCGGCGGTATTCGACGTGGGCGTAACAATTGCCGCGCCAGAGAGTCATGGGGCGGCCGGTCTGTTCCATGACCCAGGCGCCGAGGTTTTCGTCGGGGACGAAGAGGAGGTCGCGGTCGCGTGGGCAGGCGTTGACGATTTTGACGGCGTTGCCGCTGGTGCAGATGACGTCGCTGAGGGCCTTCACCTCGGCGCTGCAATTGATGTAGGTGACGGTGTAGAAATTCGGATTGGTGGCCTGGAGTTGCGCGAGTTTCGGGGCGGGGCAGCTTTCTTCGAGGGAACAGCCGGCGTCCTTGTCGGGCAGCACGACGATTTTGTCGGGATTGAGGATCTTGGCGGTCTCGGCCATGAAATGGACGCCGCAGAAAACGATGACATCGGCGCTGGTCTTGGCGGCCTGCTGGGAAAGCCCGAGCGAATCGCCGACGAAATCGGCGACGTCCTGGATTTCCGGGACCTGATAATTGTGCGCAAGAATGACGGCGTTGAGTTGTTTTTTGAGCGTGAGGATTTCGCGCGCGAGCGGATCGAATTGATCTGGCGCCATGTGGGGGCGCGGCAGGATGCGGTCCAAGGTGGCGGATGGTCGCAGCAGGTCAGTCATCGTGGAAATAGTGTAACTTATAAAGATCCAAGCTCCAAGATCCAAGCTCCAGAGAAGCTCCAAGTTCCAAAATTAGCAGGAGCGTGCGCTGGCGATTCGGATTGGAGCTTGGGATTTGGAGCTTTTTGAATCTTGGATTTTGGTTCTTGGAGCTTCTTCTACTTCCTAAGCCTTGCCAAAAATCCCGGCTCGGAACCCTTCAGGTCGGCGCGGCGCTGGCGGGCGAGGATCTGGCCGTAGACGCGGGTGTCATGGACAAGCATTTCGAGGCGTTGCTGGAAAGCCTCGCTGATGATGCGGCCTTCCTTTACGTCCTGGCCTTCGGTGAAGGAAACGCCGTAGGGCAGGGACCAGGCGTAGCATTGGCGGGCGACGGTGCGGAGCTGGTCGGTGACGGTAAGGCCTTTTTCGTGGGAGGCGACGATGGTGGCGAAGAGTTTGCCGGTGAATTCGCGCCAGAAGTGGTCGAGGAAGTTTTTCGTGGCGCTGCTGATGCTGCCGTGGTAATCGGGCGTGCCGAGGAGAATGACGTCGGCGCGTTCGACGCGCGGTTTCAGGGCGGAAACCTCGGGGGTTTCGTGGGCGGTGTCGGGATTGTAGAGCGCGAGCGGTTCGTCCTCGAAGTCCAGGATATCAACGATGGCGCCGGATTCCTTGAGTCGGCCGGCGACGTGCTGGATGACGATGCGCGTGACCGAGTTGCGGTGCAGGCTGCCGATGACGGCGAGGATTCTTAGCGGCTCTTCGGACATGCCGGAGAGGGTAATGCAATTTCAAGCGGAAGAAAAGAGGTCAACCACGAATGCACACGAATGGGCACGAATGGAGAAAATGCAAAGCCGGAGGGAGGGAGCGGGAAGAAATTTTACCGCAGATGGACGCAGATGAACGCGGATTAGAAAAGGGGAGAAGGAATAGAGACGAATGGGGGATCATTGAGAATTCGGAATCTTTGACGCGAATTTCGCGAATTTGCGCGAAGAGGACAAGCACGGGAGCAAAATCAAAGATCGTGCGCGGGGTGACGACAAGTCGTGACGGCAGGAATCATTTCGGAGAATGTGGACGGGCGGTTTCTGCTTGGTTTGGCGGGGAGTGCGCCCCTATATTGCGCCGATGGTTCATACGGGAATAGGTTACGATGTTCACCAGTTGGTGGCGGGGCGGAAGCTGGTCCTGGGCGGCGTGGAGATTCCGCACGCGAAGGGGTTGGACGGGCACTCGGATGCGGACGCGCTGATGCACGCGATTTGCGACGCGGTGCTGGGCGCGCTGGGGGAGGCGGACATTGGGCATTTCTTTCCGAATACAGACCCGCGCTGGCGTGGCGTGCCGAGCAGGGTGTTTTTGCAGGAGGCGGCGCGGCAAGTGAAGTTTCGCGAGGGACGGATCGTGAATGTGGACGCGACTGTGATTGCGCAGCAACCGAAGATTTTCCCGCATATCGCGGCGATGAAAATCAAGATTGCCGAGGCGCTGGGCATCAGCATGCAGCGTGTGGGCATCAAGGCCACGACGAACGAGGGGATGGGATTCGTCGGGCGCGAGGAAGGGATCGCGGCCATGGCGGTCGCGGCGGTGGACCTTCCCGATGTTGCGCCGCAGGAGCCGATTTGACATGGCCAAGGCTGAGATCAGTTGGAAACGGAAGACCGAGGAGGGCGAACGCGTGGAGGTTTACGCGCATCACGTGGGCGACCAGTGGAAATTTTACATGCGCGATCGCCGTTACGAGCAATGGCAGGCGGTGGCGGACCCGCCGCTGGAGGATTGGCTGGAGCTGCTCGACGCAGTGCGAAGGAGAATCGGGCGTCGGCTCCTGCGCCCCGAGGAGGAGGAGCGCGTAAAGAAATTGATCCATGACCGTTTCCCGGAAGCAGAAATCGAGTAAGCGCGAGCCGCCGATCATTCTCATTTCGCCGAGCGACGAGCGGAAGGGCGAGGAGTTCGGCGACAAATCGATTAGTCTCGCCGAGACGTACCAGCGGGCGGTGATGATGGCGGGCGGGGTGCCATTGGTGCTGCCGAGCCTGGCGGAGAGGGGCGTGCTGGCCGAGTGTGTGCGGCGTTGCGACGGCGTGCTGTTGACCGGCGGCGATGATATTCATCCGGAGCTCTATGCGGGCAAGCTGCCATCGAGCCTGGCGAAGACGGTTCGTCCGGCGCTTTGGGAGCGGGATTTGCGGGAGTTGATTTTGATCGACGAAATCTTTCGGCAGCGCAAGCCGGTGTTCGGGATTTGCCGCGGGCACCAGATGTTGAATGTGGCTTTGGGGGGCGCGTTGATCGTGGACATCGCCCGGCAGGTGCCCGGGGCGATCAACCATCGGCGCGACGACAAAAAGAACGAAATCGCCCATGAAGCACGGTTGACACCGGGGTCATTGCTTGCAAAGATCACGGCCAAGCAGCATCTGGGCGTGAATAGCACTCATCATCAAGCTGTTGGCCGGGTGGCGGAAGCGTTGTGCGTGACCGCGCGGAGCGAGGATGGAGTGGTGGAAGCGACGGAATTGAAAGCCGGCGGGGCCGGGCTGCTGCCATTTTTTATGACAGTGCAATTTCATCCTGAGCGTCTGGCGGCCCGGTATCCGGAGCATCAGGCTTTGTTTGAGAGTTTCACCCGGGCTTGCGTGATAAATCGAAACAGCAAAATATGAAGGCCAATATCCTGGTGGTTGACGACGATGTGGAGATCCGCGAGTTGCTTGTGCAGATTCTGCAGCGCGCCAATTACCAAGTCTCCCAGGTGAAGGACGGCGCCGCGCTCAAGGATGCCTACGAGAAACAGCAACCGGACGCGGTCCTGCTCGATTACAAGCTGCCCGACGCGACCGGCCTCGACCTGCTCCCCGTGATCAAGAAGCAATGGCCGGAAACCGAGGTCATCATGCTCACCGGCCACGCGACTTACGATGTGGCGGTCGAAGCGATCAAGCGCGGGGCGTTTCATTTTCAGGAGAAGCCGTTCGATCCCGAGAGCCTGCTGAACCTGATCAAGCGCGCGCTTGAAATCCGCAATCTGCGCGAGGCTGTTTCGACAGCGACCGCGATTTTCGCGTGCGAGCCAATGAAGGCCGTCGTGCGCACGGTCCGCCGCGTGGCGCCGAGCGATGTGTCGATTCTCATTACGGGCGAGAGCGGCACGGGCAAGGAAGTCATCGCCGATCTCATTCACGCCGCGAGCGCGCGTTCCAACGGGCCGTTGATCAAGATCAATTGCGCCGCGCTGCCGCGCGAGTTGATCGAGAGCGAGTTGTTCGGCTCGGTGAAGGGCGCCTTCACCGGCGCGCACAGCGATCGCGAAGGTCTCTTTCGCCAGGCCGAAGGCGGGACGTTGCTGCTGGACGAGATTTCGGAAATGCCGATCGACACGCAGAGCAAATTGCTGCGCGTGCTGCAGGAGAAGGAAGTTCGGCCCGTCGGCGGACGCACGAGCTACAAGACGGATTGTCGCGTGATTGCCGCGACCAACCGGAAGACGGAGGAAGCGATCCGCGAAGGCAAGTTGCGCGAGGATTTGTATTATCGGATCAGTGCGGTTTCGGTGCACCTGCCTCCGTTGCGCGAGCGCCGCGAGGAAATCCTGCCGCTGGCCGCGGCGTTTCTGAAGCGCTACTCAGCACAGGCGAACAGGGATATCACCGGGTTTTCGAACGACGCCGCCGATCGCCTGCGCGGATTTGACTGGCCGGGCAACGTGCGCCAGTTGCAGAACGAAGTGCAGCGCGCGGTGCTGCTGTGCGAGGACAAAGTCGTCGAGGCTGCCGATCTTTCCATCACCACGCCTGCCAGTGAAGCGGGCGGCGACACCAGCTTCACGTTGCTCGAGGGTGTTGAGCGGAACACGATCATTCAGATGCTCAAGGAAACCGGCGGCAACAAGCTCGAAACCGCCAAGCGCCTCGGCATCGGCCGCCAGACGCTCTACAACAAGATCAAGGCGTACGGGATTGACGCTTGATTGAAGGCCGAATTTTGGATCCTCGGGTGGACGATTCGTCCCGCGCAGCAGAAGAATTTACTGCCGCCTGCCGCGACTCGAAGCGAAGCGGCGGAAACCCCAGGCGCCAAGCGCGCAACATGCAGCCAGGGAAACAGAACCCGGCTCTGGAGCCGGGACGTAGGTGACATCCACTGAGTTCTGGGGAATCGAGATGGTGAGAGTGTCCGTCGGGCTGTACCCGGTCCAATCGAGGTGGACGTACGATTCGAAATAACCGTCCGTCCCGCTCGTCGTGAAGGGATTACTCTCAAAATGTGCGCCGTTAATCTCCCCAGATGCCGGCATGGGTGTGGAGTCGGTGGCGATACGCGCGTCCTCATAACCTCCGGTCGAAAACAAGTCGGCATAGTAGTCCCATGAAACATTTCCACCGGTGACCTGCACATTAAATGTCAGGTCCGAAACGAATTTATCCGCTGGATTGATGGGACCCGAATAACCGCCATTCCAATAGACCACGAAACCGGAAGCCCAATCTGCGCCGGAGATCGGTCCCAGCGAGCCGTAGAGCTTCACTTGCTGTCCGTCCGGGGACGTTTGCTGACCGGTGGAGTTGGGTATACCGGGGGGCGCCGAACCGTCGCCGTATGAGAATGACCAGTATCCGCCGAGATCACCAAAACCGGGGTTCTGAGCCGGGCTTGAATGCGCAATCAGTAAAGTGAGCGCGAATACAGCCGGAAGACCGTTGCGAAGGAATGCACCGCAACCCTGTTGGACTTTTAGGACGGCCGCCATGGGTGCCATTAGACCAGAATCGTGCGTTCCAATCAAGTAATTCCTGTGGGCGTGACGGAGGAACTCCCGGTCAAACAACGCGCCAACCCTTCCTTGAATCCGGCCATTTCCACGCCAAATACTTCCTTTGCCGGTTTGGGATCTCCCACATTGTCTTCCGCCAGCATCAACAGTTGATCTCGATTTACCGGCGGCGCTGTTCCAAGAAGCCCACGGAACATGCACTCCATTATTGCTGCCTGTGCCTTTGCCAGAGCCATCGGAATTCGCAGCTTCAGGCGGCTCCTCCCGGTCACCTCCAGAATCGTGTCGAGCACCTCAATAAGGGTCAGACGATCCCGGCCGCAAAGATCGTAAGCTTGGCCAATCGCGCGTGGTTCGGTGATGGCCCTTGTGAAACAAGTGGCCACGTCCGAGACTGGCACCGGCTGCAATTTCGACCGCCCACTGCCCATCACGGGCAGCACCGGCGAGAACCGCGAGATGCGGACAAACAAATTCACGAAGCCGTCGCCGGGTCCGTAAATCACCGAAGGCCGGAAGATGGTCCAATCAAGCCCGCTGGCGCGCACGGCCTCCTCCGCCGCCCATTTTGTCTGGTGATAGCGCGAGGCGGCGTTTGGCCGCGTGCCCAGCGCGCTCATGTGCACAAAACGCTTTACGCCGGACTGGCGAGCCGCACTGAGAATGTTCTCGGTTCCACGCGTGTGAACATTTTCGAATGTAGCCGTCCCAAGTTCGCTGATGATCCCGACCAGGTGGATGACCGCGTCCATGCCTTGCGTTGCATTCGCGAGCGAGGCGGCATTCGTCACATCGCCAAGGCACACCTCTGTGGCGCTGCCTTCTTGCGGGCGATGGCGCGCCAGGATGCGAACCGCGTGTCCGGCCGCGTGCAATTGCCGGACCACTTCGCGCCCCACAAATCCCGAACCGCCCGTGACCAGCACTTTCATGTTGCGCTCCCATGCGCCCGCGCCGGCTCAGTTCAATTTGGCTAATTCGCCGCGCACCAGCGCAACCAGCGGCTGCATGGTCCCGCGGCTGAATTCAAAACGGCAGCCGGCAGCGGCGAATAATTCCGGCAACGGCCGCGAGCCGCCCAGCGCGAGCGCCCGCTTGTAATCGTTCAATGCCTGCGCGTGGTTGCGCTTCGAATTCGCCCACACCTGCAACGCGCCGAGTTGCGCAATTCCGTACTCCACATAGTAAAATGGCGACGTGAAAATGTGCGGCTGCCGATGCCACAAATACCCGCGTGCCTCCTCGTGGCCGCTCCAATCGGCATCGCCGCCGAAGCGCTTCATCAGCTGCTCCCATGCGGCGCGCCGTTCCTCGCGCGTGTGCTCGGGATGCGAATAGACCCAGTGCTGGAATGCGTCCACCGTCGCAATCCACGGGAAGATCTTCATGATGCCCTCGAGGTGATCGCGCCGCGCGCGTCGCGCCTCCGGCGCCTGATAGAACGCCTCGATGTGCTCGTTGCCCAGCAGTTCCATGCTCATGGAAGCGACCTCGCAAAACTCAATCGGCGCGCTGCGGTACGGATACAAATCCTCCTCGCGCGTCGCGAGCGCGTGGAATGCATGGCCCGCCTCGTGCAGAATCGTCTCGACGTCGCGCTGCACGCCGACCGCATTCATGAAGATGAACGGCAGCCGCGATTCGGAGAGCGTGGATTGGTAGCCGCCCGGCGCCTTGCCCTTGCGGTTCGCAAGGTCGAGCAGTCGCAGGTCCTGCATCTGGCGGAATCCACCGGCAAGCGACTGGTCGAGCCGGTTGAAAATCGTCTGCGTGTTCGAAACCATCGCGTCGACCTGTTCGAACGGCCGCAACGGCGCTCGATTCAACGGATCCACCGCGAGATCCCATGGCCGCAGCTTGTCCAGCCGCAGTTGCCGCCGCCGCTCGCTCTGCAAATCCCGCAGCACCGGCATGATCTCCTGTTCGATCGCGTCGTGGAACCGCTCGCAATCGGCGGGGGTATAATCGAAGCGTCCGCGCGACCGGAACGCGTATTCCAGGTAATTCTTGAATCCCGCATTGCGCGCAATCTGGTGCCGCACCTTCACCAGTTGATCGAAGATCGTTTCGAACTTCTCCTTCTCCTGCAAACGCCGCTTCGCCACGAGTTCCCACGTTTCCTGCCGCAGGGCGCGGTCCGGTTCCTCCTGATAACGCGACATCTGCACCAGTGTCTTTTCTTCGCCGCGGAATTGCACGGTCAACGAGCCGCTGAGTTTTTGGTATTGCTGGCTCAGCTTGGCGTCCTCGGTTTCGAGCGGCACGTTTTCGGGGCGGAACAATTCGACTTGCAGGTTCGTGTCGCGATCGAACACATGGTAGCGCTGCTTCGGCAATTGGCCGCGCTGCGGATGGGCAATGTAGATTTGAGCCAGCTTGAATTCGCGGGGCTTGATCTGCGGTTGGATATGCTCGACGAAATGCAAATACCCCTTCTCCGCCTCGGCATTTTCCGTGTGGCAGGTCATGGCGATGTAGCGTTTCGACGCGTCCTGGTCGAGTGCGGCGTTGAGTTCGCTCCAGTCGAGCAGCCACTGCTCGAACTCGGCGGCTGTCTTGCATTCCGGCGCGCGGGCTTCCAATTGATCGTACAGCGGCGCGATTTGTGACCAGTCGCTCCAGTCCACATCCTGCGGCACAAAGCGTCTCGCCTTGTGCGCCGGCAAATCACCAAATGGCAGCAAATTCATGGATGCAAGATAATCGAAGTTGCACGCTTGGAAACCAGTTTCTGCAAAATTGACGGCATCCTAGTCCAATCCATATTTCTCAAGCCACGCCTGCGGCAGGGTTCCGAAACTCAACAGCCAGTCGTTGAACCTCTTCAGACGCCAGCCGCGCCCTTCCATGAGCCGCTTGCGCAGCCGCTCATTCTCCAGGCGGCCCAGCCAATAGCTCATCGGCACCGAGGGAGAGCCTGTATACCAGTTCACATCTGCTGAAGCCCGGGCCTTGGTGAATCCCAGGTTTTTCTGCATGTGGGCCACCGCCTGTTCATAACTGTATCGGCGTGTCTGGAGGCGCAGGTCCACGAGAATGCGATGGCATCGCCACAGCGCGTCGTGCAACTGCTGCACCTGGAGCCACGGTGAGCGGTCGATCCTCAGGTCCACCATCATCTGCTCACACCAGAGCGTCCAGCCTTCGTAGAACACCGCGTGCGCGAAGAGCCGGCGCCATTTGCGCGGATGCTGGTTGGCGGTGCTGAATTGCAGATGATGCCCGGGGTACGCTTCATGCGCGCAGGTGAGCGCGAGCCCGAAATGCTGCTGCCGCTCGGCGCGTTTCTCCGCTTCCGTCTTCTTTGTGACGCTCAGATCGTTCACCCAGAAAATACCGCGCTGACGCTTCTCGAATGCGCCCGGCGCCGAATACGCCGCAGTCGGAAAGAGGTGGCGCATGAACTCCGGCACCGGCCGCACCTCCAGCGTCTCGCCACGCGGGAACGTCACCGCTCCCGCCGATCGGAACGCCGCCGCCACGCGTTTGGTTTCTTTTCGATACAACCCCAGCAGGTCCGGGCCTGGGTTCCAGGCTTCGCGCGCCGATTCGATTATCTCCTCCGTCGTCTTGCGCGCCCCGAATTTGCGGCTGGCTTGTCGCAGCAACTCACCCACCCGGTTCACCTCGCTGAGCGCCAGCGCCTCAATTTCACCCAGCGAATAGTCCAGGCCCAATTGGTCGCGCACGCGCCGTTGAAGAATGTCCGCGCCCACCGCGAAAGAACCGGCTGCCGCGGGTTTTCGCGATTTGACTTTCCCTTCGTAATTGGCGAACGCCTTCCGCGCCTCCGCGATGAGTTTTTCGTCCGAGGGCAGGGGACCAGTCTGTTCCAGGAATTTCGCCACCGCGTCGAACAACGCGCCGGCTCCCGCGGCGGTCTGTTCCATGATTCTTAACCAGACTGGCTCAGGTCGTTTGATCAACGTGGCCGATTCCTCCAGATAATGCGGCGTCTGTTTCAGCAGCGACCGCAGGTTGCGCGCGACCTGCCGCGGTTCGTCTTCGCCGCGCTGCAATTCGTGCAGCAAAATGTTCAGCACCTGGTCCAGCGCGCCGGGATCCATCGTGTGCCGGCCGCGGTCGAAATCCTCGCACTCGCGTAGCAACTGGCTTCGCAAAGCGAGGCGATCGAGGTGCTGTTCGTTGGCGAGTTCGCGAGGTGGTGTGGCATCGAGGCGCGCCAGCGTTTTGGTTCGCCGTTTCTGCTGCCGCACCTCAAATTGCGGGTTCGCCCTCCCGAGTTGTCCACGCGCCGACTGTATCCCGGCAAAGGCGGCGCACATTGGATTGTCCTTCAGCACTCCCTCGAAATGCCCGTCCAGCAGTCCCTCGAATTCCCGTGTCGCGGTTTTCATATGTCCAATAGAGCCACATTTGCATTCCATTTGCCAATGCAAACCCTTTTATACAACCTGTTTGCGTGACAAACGGCCCCGGGTGCCGCCCCATTCATAAGAACCCATGATTGCTCGTTCGCCGATTGCTTATTGGCATGGTTTCTGCCATGATTGGGGCGTGAATTCCTGGCCATATACGGATCACCAGAAGGTGCCGCCGCTCTGAGAGTTGCGTTGTTGTGCCCGGCGAAATTATTAATCCTTGCCGCCCCCCGAGCAGATGCCGCCAGGCTTTTCGCTCGGCGCATCGTCTTTCCGGTTTGCTGCTGGTTTTGCTTTTCGCGACCACATGCAATGCCCTCGCAGCGGGAAGGCAACGCCTCTCCGGCCACGTTCCCGCGGCGGTCGGCACGGCGCCGATGCTTGGACGCCTCCCAGCCGATACGCGCCTGAATCTCGCCTTCGGACTCCCGTTGCGCAATCGCGATTCGCTCGCCAGGCTCATCCAGCAGCTCTACGACCCCGCTGATCCTCAATTCCATCATTTCCTGACTCCCGGGGAGTTCACCGCGGCATTCGGTCCAACCGACGCCGACTATCAAGCCGTCATAGCCTTCGCCCGCTCCAACCACCTTACTGTAACCGCAACTCATCCGAATCGCACCGTCCTGGACGTGAGCGGTTCCGTGGCGGACATCGAACGCGCATTTCACATCACGATGCGCTCCTATCAGCATCCGCGCGAGTCCCGCAATTTTTTCGCGCCGGACGCCGAGCCGTCGCTCGACCTTTCGGTTCCGGTGCTTCACATTTGCGGGCTCGATAATTATGAGCCGCCGCATCCTGCCTCGCTGCATCATACCGATGCGGCGGCGAACGCGATTCCGCAAACCGGTTCCGGTCCGGGCGGCACATTTATCGGCAATGATTTTCGCGCGGCCTATGTCCCCGGTGTCACGCTGAACGGATCCGGACAATCCGTCGCGCTCCTGGAATTCGATGGCTATTACGCGAGTGACATCAGCAGCTACGAAAGCCAGGCCGGCCTTCCGTCCGTGCCGCTCAGCAACGTGCTCCTCGACGGCTTCAACGGCGCGCCCACCAGCGATGCGAACACCGTGGGCGAAGTTTCGCTGGATATCGAAATGGCCGTCTCCATGGCGCCCGGCCTCTCTCACGTTTACGTTTATGAGGCTGGTCCCAACGGGATCGCGCTGGACATTCTCAATCGCATGGCGAGCGACAACACCTGCAAGCAAATCAGCTCGTCCTGGACCTGGTCGCCTTTCGATCCCGCCACTGAGCAGACCTTTCTTCAATTCCAGAGCCAGGGCCAGTCCTATTTCAATGCTTCCGGCGACAGCGGCGCTTATACCGGCACGGTCCCGACTCCGTCCGATGACACCAATATCACGAGCGTCGGCGCCACCACGCTTTCGACCTCCGGGCCCGGCGGCCCCTGGGTGGCGGAGATGGTCTGGAACTGGTTCACCACCGGGCTGGGCAGTGCGGCCAGCAGCGGCGGAATCAGCACTGCCTACCAGATCCCGTACTGGCAGCAGGGGATCAGCATGAGCGGCAACCAGGGTTCCACCAGCATGCGCAATCTTCCAGACGTGGCGCTGACCGGCGACAACGTTTATGTGATCTACGATAATGGAAGCACGGGCGATTTTGGCGGCACGAGCTGCGCCGCGCCGCTTTGGGCCGGTTTCACGGCGCTGGTAAACCAGCAAGCGGTCGCAGCCGGCCACTCGACAGTGGGCTTTCTCAACCCGGCCCTCTACAACATCGGGAAAGGGCCTGGTTACACAGCCGACTTTCACGACACCACCACCGGAGCCAATACCAACACGAGCACCACGACGCGCTTCTTCGCCGTTCCCGGTTACGATCTCTGCACCGGCTGGGGCACGCCCAACGGGTCGAACCTGATCAACACGCTCGCTCCTCCTGCCCACGCGCCTTTTCTGCTGGCGTGCAGTTCCACGGTGATGGCCGAAGGTTGCCTTCCGACGAATGGCGTTGTGGATCCCGGCGAGACCGTGACCGTCAATTTTCTCCTCGAAAACATCGGAACCGCAAACACCACCAACCTGACCGCCACTCTCCTGAGCGGGGGCGGGGTTACTTCCCCCAGCGGATCGCAAAACTACGGCGCGCTCTCCCCCGGCGCAACCGCCGGCCGTTCCTTCAGCTTCACTGCATCGGGTGTTTGCGGAGGAATTCTCACCGCAACACTGCAATTGACGGATGGCGCTGCCAGTCTGGGGTCCGTCAGTTTCACGATTCGACTCGGCGCCTTCACACCTGCGACAACCTTTATGCAGAATTTTGACGGCGTCACGGCTCCGGCATTGCCTTCGGGATGGTCCACCGCGACCAGCGGATCCGGTGTGGCGTGGGTTACATCCACTTCCAAAAGCGACACGGCCCCCAATGCGGCATTCGTGTCCGGTCCGGGCAGTGTCGGGTCGAGCCAACTCATCAGCCCCATCATTCCCCTCGTCTCCACGTCCGCACGATTGACCTTCCGCAATAATTACAATTTCCAGGCCTCCAGCCGGTCGAGCACGGGCGACGATGGCGGTGTGCTGGAGATCAGCATCGGCGGCGGGGCGTTCATGGACATCCTCGATGCCGGCGGCTGGTTCAGCTCCGGCGGTTATAATCGCACCATCAGCAGCACGCGCGGCAGCCCGCTCGCCGGACGGCTGGCCTGGAGCGGCAACGCCGGCGGCTTCATCCTCACCACCGTGAATCTTCCTCCCGGCGCGGCAGGCCAGAATATCCAGCTCCGCTGGAATTGCGGGACCGACAGCAGCACCAGTTCCACCGGCTGGTACATCGACAGCATCACGCTCACCGACGGCTATTACGCCTGCTGCAGTTCCAGCACCGCTGACCTCGCCATTGGCCAAATTGCCGTGCCCAACCCGGTTGCAGTTTCCAACAATCTGACCTACACGCTCGCACTCACAAATTTCGGCCCCGCCAATGCCGCGAGTGTGACATTGACCGACGCGCTTCCGGCGAATGTCTCGTTCGTGTCGGCTTCGCCCGGCCTGAGCTTCGCTTCCGGCAATGTGACCGGCGCAATACCGTTGCTGGCCCCGGGCGCCACCACGAATTACTCGATCGTTGTGAAGCCCACGGCAGCCGGCACGTTGACCAATTCCGTTTCCGTAAGCTCCGCCACCAGTGATCTTAATTCCGCCAACAACACCGCTCTGCTGACGGTTGCCGCCGACGCGCCGCCCGCCATCGCTCTCCAACCGACCAATCAAACGGTCGTAAGAGGCGTGACGGTCACCTTGCAGTCCGGTGCGAGCGGCACTGGTCCGCTCGGTTATCAATGGTATTTCAATGCCACGAACACAGTTGCAGGCGCGACGAACAATGCGCTCACGTTGACGAACATCCAGTCTTCCCAGGCTGGCGGATATGATTTGGTTGTTACCAATCCGGTGGGCGCAGCCACCAGCTCTGTGGCGCAGATCACGGTGTTGGTGCCGCCTTCGATCGCGCCGCAACCAACGAATCAGACCATCATCCAGGGCGCGACCGTCACATTGCAATCGGGCGCGAGCGGCACAGGTCCGCTGAACTATCAATGGTATTTCAATAGCACGAACGCGATTGGGGGCGCGACCAACAACGCGCTCACGTTGACGAACATTCAAAGTTCCCAGGCCGGCCCTTACAATCTGATCGTGACGAATGTCGCCGGTTCCGCCACCAGTGCGGTTGCGCAGATCACCGTGCTGGTTCCACCCTCGATTGCTCCGCAGCCGACGAATCAAACCGTCGTGCAGGGCGCGACCGTCACATTGCAATCGGGCGCAAGCGGCAGCAGTCCCTTGAATTATCAGTGGTACTTCAACGGCACAAATCTCCCCGGAGCCACCACCAACTCGCTCACTTTGGCAACCATCCAACCCTCGCAAGCTGGTCCCTACAATTTGATCGTCACGAACGCAGCCGGTGCGGCCACCAGCATGGTGGCGCAGATCACGGTGTTGGCGCCGCCTTCGATCGCTCCGCAACCGACGAATCAGACCGTCATCCAGGGGGCGACCGTCACGCTGCAATCGGGCGCGAGCGGCAGCGATCCACTGAGCTATCAATGGTATTTCAACGGCACCAATCTCCCCGGCGCAATCACCAACACGCTTACGCTGACGAACATTCAATCCTCGCAGGCGGGCGGTTACAATTTGATCGTGACAAATGTGGCCGGTTTCGCCACCAGTGCGGTTGCGCAGATCACGGTGCTGGTTCCACCCTCGATCGCGCCGCAACCGACGAATCAGACCGTGATTCAGGGCGCGACTGTCACGTTGCAATCGGGCGCGAGCGGCAGCGATCCACTGAGCTATCAATGGTATTTCAACGGCACTAATCTCCCCGGCGCAATCACCAACACGCTCACGCTGACGAACATCCAATCCTCGCAGGCGGGCGGTTACAATTTGATCGTGACGAATGTGGCCGGTGCGGATACGAGCATGGTGGCGCAGATTATTGTACTGGTCCCTCCGTCCATCACACTGCAGCCGACGAATCAGGTTGTCCTGCCCGGCGGCACCGTCAGCTTCCAATCCGGCGCCGATGGCAGCGCGCCGCTCAGTTACCAATGGTTTTTCAACGGCACCAACGTAGCCCCCTCCACCACAAATTTCATTACGCTCAGCAACGTGCAGCCTGGCCAGGCGGGCGGTTATTATCTCGTGGTGAGCAACGCCGCCGGTTCGACCAACAGCGCCACCGGGCAGCTTGTGGTGCTCGTTTCGCCTTCGGTTGCCGGCGCCAGCTTCAAAGCTGGCGTGTTTTCGGTCTCCTTCACCAGCGTTTCGGGAATCAGCTACACGCTCGAATACAAAAACACTTTCTTTGATCCGGTCTGGACGCCAATCGCGCCGGCCCTCTCCGGCACAGGTGGAGTGATCACATTGCAGGATACCAACGCCGCTTCCGCCGCCCGTTACTACCGCATCCTTTGCCAGTAGCGATTCCGCATACCGCGTGCTAAAATCCCTCCTCACATGGGCGAACATACCGAACACATTCGCAAAATCGGCCGCAGCGTCGAGCAGGCCAAACAGCTCAAGACCGAGATCCATTCCATTTGTGGCGAAATCGACGACCTCCTCGCCCGCTCGCGCGAGTTGAAGAAGAAAAAGCGCAAGTCGCGCAAGTAACGAATCGCTTCGGCGCCGCCTCGTGGGAGCGCGGACGTTTCGCATTCAGACTGCCATTATCCGAACGGCTTCTTCAAATCCGGCACAATCTGATTCAGTTTTTCCCGCCGCCGCTGGCACCCGCCGCAACGCGCCAGGTTCGTGCCCGCAATTGCATCCACCGTCTTTGCGATTGGTTGCGCCAGAGCTGCGACCGCGTCGCCGAGGCCGAAACTGTTTTGCGCGGAAGGGGCTGCTGCCGGGACTTCAGTGCCGGACCAGTCGAAATCGTCGGGGAGGTCTATGTAGGCGCGGCCGGCGGTGTATTGGCCGATTCGGAGGGCGCGATGATGCGCCTCCGACCCCTGGAATGCCTTGCTGGCGATGTCTTGCGTCAAATGTCTGCTCATGCCGGTACCGTGCTGTTGAAGGTGAACGTGCCGAGGACGGCTCCGGAATAGTGATCTTTGAAAACCATGGTGAACGTGGTTGCGATGGGAACAGTAAGCGTTTGAAGAACGTGAAATATCGGCGGGGCTGTGCTCGCACCGCCATGGCATGTGCCGGCGTTGACGCCGGTGAGGGTGACGGTATCGGCGGCGACGCAACCGGTGGCGACGAGTTTAATTCCGTTCGTGGCTGTTATCGTGACGTCAATGGGCGTGGCTTTCCATGAGCCATCATTTCTTGTGTTGACGGTGTATTTGTATTGCTGGATGGCGGTGGGCGGTGGGGATGGGTTCGCGCATTGCCCGTCGTGGGTGGGGCCGGACTCGCTGGTGAGGCTGATCAATGGGCTGAGGTTATAGGAAATGATGTTTGTCCCGCATCCCGCGATTGAGAGAGTGGCTGTCACATTCGGCGTGGAGGCGTTGAATGTGAAATAAACGTTCGCCGTCCCGCCGGCTCCGATGCTGACGCCGGTAACGGGAGAACTCGCGCCACTGACTCCTCCGGCGTTGTTCAGTGTTACCGTGAGGCCGGTGAGCGCCAGGTGACTGATGTTTTTGATCGTAAATGTGCACTCCGCGTTTCCGGGACTTAACCAATCGGCACACGCCGATGACGCCACATAAGGATTCACTTCGTAGAGGCTCCAGGTGGGAAGCGGGGTGCCTGCGGTGATGCCGCCCGAGATGACCGGCATTGTGGTCCACACGAGGTTAATGTGGCCGCCGGCATGGCAGAAAATGGCTCCGCCGCACTGGTTGTGCCATTCGGCGTCGGCCTGGGAGATAAGGTCATCGAGGTCGTATAGGCCGGTGATGTCGACGCTTGCTGCTCCACCGCTGTAATTCACGACCCAGTAGCCTTGGGGGTAACCGATGCTGTGGTCCGATCGATCGCCGCTGCCTGCGGGCAGCATGACGAACCATTGCATTTTGATTGTATCGTCATTGTCGAACAGTTGCCAGGCGCCGCCGCAATAGCGGATGGCGTAGATTCCCGCCTCAATGGTTCCGAAGTCCAGAGTCACCGAGCCGGACGGATCGTTGATGTCATAGCTGTTGCCGCTGGACGCCTTGCAAACCCAGCCGGCATCGGTCATCGGCGGGCATCCTGAGCATTGGCCAAGGCGCGGTTCAATGTAGGGCTGGTACCACGTGAGGGAGAATTTCCCGACTGCTCCCGATGCGGCGCTGTCCACGCGAATGTAATAGGTTTGCGACGACCGTACATTGAAGACGATAAGGCTCCCGGTGTCATAATAGGCATATCCATCGGTCCAGTTCCCATCGGTGATGTAGGATATTTCAGAGAGATGAGCCACATCCGAACCCTGGTAGGCGCGAAGTGACGTGCCAATGGGAGTAGGCGGGTTGATCGAACTCCATGTGGCAGGGTTGTATCGCGTGTGAAAACAGACGGATCCCCAGAACCCGGCGGGAGGGTCGGTGGGCGCGGTGAATTTATACCAGACAGTGTGGCCGTGATTTCCGGGTTCTCCAGTTTCGGCAGTGGCGCCCGTGAGGTCGGCGACGAGCGAGCCGCCGGTGGTGATATCGCCGAGGTCTATTGCGCTGGCGAAGTTGTCGTTTGCGGGAGGCATGCTATTTGAACCTCAAATTTGAATTTCGAATCTCAATGAAGCGAAGCGTGTCAGAAGCCCTGGCTGGCGTTGACGTAGACAGTACCGGGACTGCCGCTGATGCACGCATTTGTGGTTTGCGCGCCGAAGGCGATCAACTTCCACGTGGGGGTGGTCGGCTCGGGCCAGACGGGATCGACGCCTGTCGAGCCGCCGGATTTCACGTTGATCCAAATGCCCTGGCTGGAGCCGCTCAGGACGCGCACGACGTCATTCTGGCTGTAGGCGGTGCCGCTGTTGTAGGTGTCCTTCCATCGCATTCCGCCGCTGCCGGCGATGGTGAAATCGGGCGTGCCGATGCTGCTCGTTTGTTTCGCTCCGGCCACCAACATGGCATAGGCGGTCGCGCCGGTTTCGTCGGTGAACTGAACCACGCGAAACTTGACCGTCTGGCCGCCGGCGTCCGCCAGCAGCAGCTTGAGCAGGCCATGCGTGCTGTCCACCTTGGGCGCGCCGGTGTTGTCCATAGTGCCCATGACAATTCCCGGACCGGAGATGCCGGAAACCGGCGCACTGGTCCCGGCATTGTTTTGTACGAACGCCTGATTGCCGCTCCCGTCCTGCACGGCGACGACGGTGTGCAGCGAGTTTTGGTTCAATCCTTCAACAGTATTTTCCTTGGGCGAATCGGTCTGGAGTTGGACGTTGGTGGCTGTGCTGGTGTGGCCGGTGTTGCGGACGTTCGGATCGTCATAAACAATCCGGTAACGCCACATAAGGATGCGCTCCACAATTTCCGCCGGGCCGAGGTGTTTCTCCGGGCCAAGGTTGATCTCTGTCGTGCCGCGGAAGAAATCCACATCCACGCGGGTGATCACAGCGTTCATCGTCGCCCAACCAGTGGCGCCGCCGGAAAGGTTCAGCACGTTGCCCGGTGAAATGATGGCGTGCCCGCCCGTGATGTCGCCCTGCGCGACCTTCGTGATGCTTTCCTGCACGATCGAGTGCGTCCCTTCGTACTGAAGTTGCTGCATCGAACTCCAGATCAGGTAGGCCACACCGCCCTTGCCGTCATTCGTCAGCGAGCCGGGCGTGCGAAAATCGCTCGTGGCGAAATTCCAGCCGGGCGCGGTTTCGCCGGGATCATATTGCGCCACGGTGCTGTACGGCTGGGAGCCCGCGGGGGAGTTGGTGATCTTCAATCGCACTGAGACCGGGTGCGCCTCTGGTTTATGCAAGGCCACACTCGCCGAGCCTGAGCCGCTGCCCAGGGTGTTCTTCTGTGTGTAGCTCACCCAGCCGGAAATCGTGACGTCCTTCACCTGGATCGGCATCCACGGAGCCAGCCCGGTGGAATCATTGGTGGAGATCGCATTGGGCCAGTTGGCGGCCCAGGTGGAAGTGAGGTCCGTGCCGGAACTGTCGGTTACCTTGATGGGGTGGGCGGAATCCGAAAGCACCGTCAGTCCAGTGATGGATGCGTCCGCGAGATCACATTTGTAATTCTGCCAGAACGCCGGCGTGGTGGGATCGATGGCAGTGCTGGTAACCACGCCGCTGACGGTGTTGAGAACACCGCCGCGCAGGTCAACTGCCGCGACGATCGCGCCGAGCGATCGGCCATTGCTGGCGACCGGGTAGGAATCAATCAGTAGATTTGTGCTCTGGCCGCCGTTGTAATTGAAATTTTTCCGATATTGCAGAACCACCTGGCTGGCTTGCAGGTTGGACAGAGGCCGGAGACGCGACGATTTGTGCATCGGCGAGCCGTCCGTGGTTGGGCCGTTGCCAAAGGGCATGGTTACCGCTGTGCAATTCGGGCGCTGGCGGATGTGCAACGTGGGCGGCGAGGTGCTGTAATCGAAGAACGTGACCGCGTTCGGCACGAGGCTCAGGCAATGGAGCACCGCCGCGGCGCAGGTGATGTTCTTGACGGGGAAAACCGGCAGGTTCCAGGCGGGATCGCAGGCGCCGAGTTGGACGTTTGCACCCGAGCCATTCGCGAACGTGACGATCTGCGCAATCTGCCGGTCCGTGCTCAAGGTGGTCCACGGCGCGCCGGGACCGGCCGAGATGTCCTGAAACAAATTGAGCTGCGAGAAGTATTGAGTCCCATAGGTCGGCACTCCCGAGCTGATGCTCGTTACCACCTGCCAGAAATGTTGAAAGATAACCTGTTCCAGGTCCCACCAGGGATCGGAAAGGACGAAATTCAATGCCGGCCGCGCGGGATCGGCCATGCCCTCGATGTCCGAGCGCCGTCCTTGAAAAATGAGCGTGCCGCCGCTGAACCCGCCGCCACCCGACACGCGGTCCATGTAAACCGAGCAAAGCCCCTTATAGGGAATCTCGAACGCGTCCACCGTGGCCGGGTCGGCGCCCGGGACTGGAAACGTCATGCGCGACACCGCCTGGCTGAGCAGTTGGAGTTTGGGCATCGAAATCCCCCAGTCGGCGAGGAAACGTTCATCGGACCCGTATTTGAGTGTCAAAGTGTTCATTGGCTGCGGTAAGGTTGGGAGGAGAAATCAAATATCGGAAATAGTGGAAAATATCGGAAACTCCGGTGGGGGCGTGACGGTCGGTTTGCGGTTGATCTTGGCAATTTGTTCGCCCATGGTGATCAGGCTATTACCGATGGCCGTGCAGGCGGCCAGCCAACCGAGAAAGGATGACCGTATAAGTTTATGAGAATTCTGCTGCTGTTCCTGGCCGGGATCTGCCTGTGCGGATGCAAGCCAGCCAAGTGGGAGTATCGCACGATTGAGGTGCATAATGTGAACAACAATATGTTCTTGAATTCGCGCCTGCCCCCTGAGGAGATGATGAGACGCGACCAACGCGCCAACTCCGAGCCGGGCCATTTCCTGGAGTTCGGTACGAACGGCTTCGACGTCTTTATGGATAATGCTGATAACCCTGTGGAATTGCATGAATATGGCGTCCAGGGATGGGAGTTGGTCGCCGCCGTACCGGAAACACAAACGGTCCCGGACGCGGGATCCTCGGGAAGGCAATTCGCCAACATCAGGACCGGCAAAATTCTGCTGATCTTCAAACGGCCGTACTAGGCGGGAGACGGTCCCGAGCGGCGAACTGCGAGTTGCTTTCGGCAGGCGCCTTGCGACGCGCTCTGGTGCGGAAATCCTCGCCGCGGTCTGGATTCGTATCGTCATCAAGACCCTCCCAGGCCGCTATTCTTCAATGTGGCCATCCGGGATTCAATCTGTGAGAGACGGGTGTTTGCCGCGTCCCAGTGATCGCCCATCAGGTCGAACGCCCGGAACAATCGGTCAACGAAGTCTTTGAGCACCTTGTCACTTCTGGCGGCGGCCTGGAACATCTGGAGCGCCTGGTCGTAGCTTTCGGATTGGCCGGCGACAAGGGTGCCGGCGGTTTGGATGAATGCGCGCTCGGCTGGATTTGAGGCGCCGCCTTGGCGTGTGATATCAATGGCTTCGCCGATGATGCCGCCCGCACGGCCGGCTTCGCGGGCGGAGCGCTGTTTTTTGAGTTGTTCGGTTTCGTCGGTGATGGCCTGGGCGTTTTCGTCGGCGGCTTTTTTTGTTTTGTCGGCGCGGTCGTTGAGTTCGGCGAGGCGGAGGTTGTATTGTTTGATGGTTTCGGTGGCGCGGTCGTATTCGTCGAGGGCCTTTTGGGCGGCTTCGGCTTTGCCGAGTCTCATTTGGATGCCTTCGGGGTTTTCAGAAAAGGGGAGCGCGGCCTGGAGGCCGGCGATTTCCTCTGGTGAGATGATTTTGTCGGCGAGCCCGGCGCGGCCGGATTTGCCGGCGTCGGCGATGATCTGGTTGGCGCGGGCGATGTCGGGGTCGCTTTTGAGGGCGTTGACTTTGTCGAGTGCGCCGGCGTGGGCGTCTTCGAGTGTGCTGGAGCGTTGGCGGCGTTCGAAGATGTCGCGGGAGATGGTTTCTTCCGAGGTTTTGGCGGCGTCCTGGGCGTTGCGGTCGCGGATCTGGTCGTAGCGGTTTTTGATCTGGTCTTCGAGGGTTTTGTCGCCTTTAGCGGCGGCGAGGTCTTCTTTTTCCATCTGGTCGAGGACGGTTTTGTGGGCCTCGGCGAGTTCGTGGATGATGGCGAGCTGGTCTTCGAGTCTGGTTTTGAGGGGATCGGCGAGTTGGCCGGCGCGTTGCAGGTCGTCGGCGAATTGTTGTATGGCGATGGCCATGTCCTGGGCGGCTTTGGCCTGCGCAACGAACTGGCGATTTTCGAGTTCCAGGGTCTGTTCCCGCAGTTTCTCGAAATCCTGGCTCACCAACTCAAGCACGGACGCGACCGCCTCCAGCACTCCCAATGGGCCCTCCCGCAGCGACATCATCGCCTGCACCAGCTGCGGAAGGTCCTCGACGCCGATCTGTCGGCCGATCAAATGCAGGGCGTGATGTGCCTCCGCGAGCTTTTCGACCTCGGATCGGGTTTCCGGGAATTGGTCCGTGTAATCCCGGATTGCCTGCTTTGCCCGATCGAGTTGCTGTTTGAGTTCGTCGGTGGCCTTGCCCTGCGCCTTGAGCGCGCCAATCTGTTGTTCCATTGCCTCCGCGGCCTGTCTCGCCCCGGTCAATTCCGCCTTCGTGCGGATCAGTATTTCAAGGGTGTTGTCCGGCATGGTAGTAATTAGGATTTTTGTTCACTTTGGGATTAATTCAGTTTTTTCAACACAGTCGTATTGTCAGCCAAGGTCGATTATGGCAGGCTTTGCATCGACATGGGCACTGGTCTAAAGACGTTTTTCGTTTCGAGATGGCAATATTACACGCGAGACCGTTCGCAAGACTTTGAAGGGGAGTACACGCAGTGGCGAGCTGCCCGAATCAGAGCCATTTTGCGCCATTATGGCGATCCGATTTTCTGGAGAGACAAAGTGATTGTAGAGGTCGGCGCAGGTTTTGGTGCGACTGGTGCGGTATTTGCGAGGCTTGGGGGCAGAGTTTTCTGTGTTGAGGGGCGAGAGGAGAATACAAACATCATCAAAGTTCGTGCGCCGGATGTTACGGCCATGACTTGGGATTTGAATGAGGGAATTCCTGATGTCGGTCAACCCATTGATGTTCTCATTCATATGGGGGTGCTTTATCATTTGCGTGATCCGGAAGCATCGATACGGGAGAGTTGTCGCAAGTGCCAACATCTCATTCTCGAAACTGAATGCTCTGATTCCGACGATCCTCAGTTCACAACAAATGCGACAGAGCCCGCGTTTTACCGCGATCAGTCGCTTGATGGAATTGGTTCCAGACCGTCGCCAGCATTTGTGGAACGTGTCATGCGGGAAGAAGGAATGAAATTCGAGATGCTCAATGATTCGTCGTGTAATGTAGCGAGACACCATTACGACTGGCCGGTTCTTAATACGAAGAATTTTAAGAACGGCCAACGCAGGCTTTGGTTTGCGCGAAGATCCAGTTGATCCAATGGGGGGCATTTCGGAGAATTGTTTAGTCGGTTGTTTCCGTATAACGCATCCAGTTGTTTCCGTTCCAAGTGCGCAATCCAGGAGTGCTATCCGTCTGAAAGATCACCATCCCTGCTGCCGGAGCAGAGATTGCGTTGCGCTGGGCTTTTGTCATTCGAGGTGGAAGAAGGCCGCCCGTAGTGCTTTCAATGTCTAGCACCGAACCTGATGCTGGGGCATTCGTCGAACCGACAACTAGATTTGTCGTTCCGATATAGGTCCCGCTTTTATCGAAGTGCATGATCATCTGCTGGGACGAGGTGTACACGCCAAGATCCAAGTTTCCATTGATGCCACTGAAAAATTGCCAGTTGGCAATGTTGTTAAGAGGAAATTGGAGGGTTCCATACCCTCCCCAAGTTCCACTGGAATTGAGTGCCAGAAGCCCGAATGAAGCGTTGCCGACGTTCGCAGTTCCGCCAATATTTACATTGTGAGCTCCTGCGATATAGATGTCAGCAATGGGACCCAATCGCACGACATTCGTCACGTCCAGTTCGCCTGCTGATTCAACTTGGCCGGAGGAGGTGATCCGAAAAACAACATTTGTCGGATCGGCGTTTGTTGTTCCATTCTTCCAGCGGACGAAATCGCCCAGACTCCCGCCGGTTACAAAATGGGAATTAAAACCTTCTGCACCCCAAAAGTATTTACCTCCCTGTACTACTGCGAATGGGTTTATTCCGTTGTTCGCACCGTTAAGTTCCAAATAAACAGTGTCGTTGTAAAATGGCGCATTTGTACCGCCTGAACCAAACGCAAAATGCCAAGTGTTGGCTTCATCAACACCTAGAATCGCGGCGTAGTGACGGGTGTCAAAGCACTGGAGACTCAAGACGTTATCAACTCCGTTACTGGTCGCTAAAACATGTCCGGAATATGCACCGGCAGTATTGAGAGGACTCGAGGTAAACGAATAGAGTGAACCAAAAAAATCCCACCCACTATCCCAGTTGGCAGTGCCGCTATTCGTATTCCAAACCCAAAGTTGGTGAGTGCGATTCCCGCCATTTCCACCTCCTTCAGTCGCTAGCAGTTGTCCCGGATATTTTCCTGTGATGCCGGCGAGATTGGCAGGCCCTAAAATCGCTGGATTATTGCTATAGTTGTAGGACCCGATATTTGTTCCAGCGGTATAAGCGTTTGCTAAATCAGCTAAATTGTTCGCCGTCTGCGCAAATGCTCCGATGTTTTGGAAAGCCGCGGTCCCCAAGCCTGTGACTGCGATTACGAGGGCGCCGTTGGCGTTGGTGGTGAGGGAGATGTTGGCGCCGTTGGTGGTGAGGACCTGGATGGTGTTGGTGACCCATTTCTGGGTGGCGACGGTGTTGGCGTCGGCGGGGACGTTCCAATCCCAGGATTGGCCGGCGGCGAGGTTGGTCCAATTTCCGGAGGAGCCGAACTCGCCCACGACCACCTCGGGAGATTCGATGTCCAGGACGCCGGGGTTGATGTTGAAGACGAGGCCGCCGGCGGGGTCGAAGACCTGGCCATCGCCGCCCTGGGCGTTGAACGCGGATTGGCCGTTCGGATAATTCAATGAGCTGAACGTGGGCTGAAATGAGAGCCGGATATTGCCGCCGCTGTCCTGCCACACGAGGGAGTTGGTATAAGCAAATGTCCCGCTTTGAGAGCCGTTGGTGAGATTCAGGCCGTTGAGAAGGGAAGCGAGGTTGATGGCAATGGTGGGAAGGCCGCCGCTCCAGTTGGTGGTGAGGCTGATGTTCTGGCCGGCAACGTAGTTGTTGGTGGCCAGGAATTGCATGACCGCGCTGACGAGTTGGGAGCTATAGGTCCAGACGTTTGTCGTGAGGACGTTGGTGAGGGCGTAGACGTTCGTGGTCGCGTCGGTCCAGAAGGTGAGCCCGGCGGGCCAGCCCTGGATACTGGCGGTCCAGACCGCTTGCGGGAGTGTGAGATTCGTGGGCTGACGCACGGTGAAAGGCCGGGGAACGACGATGGTGCCGGGGCCGGTGAAGAGTTTGGGGTAGCCGGTGATGGTGATGAGGTTTGTGACGGCGTTTCCGGAAGCGTCTGTCAGGCCCGATATGTTTACGGTGCTGGCCCCCAGCCGCGAAGATCCAAGGACCAAGATCCAGGATCCAAATAAACACCAAACACCAAACTTCAATAGGAAGTGGCGAATAGCTCGACAGGCTCGGGGCTGGGTGCGCTTGGAGCTTGAGTTTTGGAACTTCTCTGGAGCTTGGATGTTGGAGCTTGGAAATTTCATATTCAGTGATCTAGTTGGCGGAGTTTTTGGCGGGCTTTTTCGGCTTCGTATTGATGATGGCGGCGGAGGGCGGAGCCGCGGCGATAGTCCTCGGCTCGCAGGGCATGGAAATCCAGGCGATCGAGCCAGAGTTGAAGGCAGCGACCGTGGGTATGCGGAGTTCGGAATGCGGAGTGCCGAGTCCTGCCGGGCGGGCACGAAAGGGCAGGATGCGAAACTCCGAGCGCGCCGTCGCGACCGTGAGCGGCCCCGGCGTGCAGAGGACTGCCCGTCCTGCCAGGGATCGGAATCGCGGGCTGTGTCTTGGGGTCTGGCGATTTCATGTGGTCGTGATCGCAGGGCCGAGGATGCGGTAGCTGACGTGGATGGTGCAGCCGGCGACCTGGATGTTGACCTCCGGGACAGTGGCGGCGTGGAGGTACAGCGTGTAGAGGCTTGAGCCGCTGTTGTCGGACAGGACGATGTCGCTCTTGCCGATAGCGGCGATCTGCGCGCGCCATTGCAGCGCCGATTGCTCGGCGTGTGGGATGTCGGTGGACGGTTGCCAGGTGGTGTCCACGGTAAGGACAGTGCCTTCATTGCCGCGATAGAACTGGGCGCGGGAGGCGGCGTTGTAGAGGGTTTCCTCCTGGTTCACGCCCTGGCCGTTGATGCGGAGATTGCGGTATACGATGTTGGCGGGGCTGTCGACCAGCACGAGGGGTGAGCCGCCGGTGCCGAAGGTGATTTTCATGAGTGCGGAGTGGGGAGTGCGGAGTGCGGAGTTCTGGACGGCGCGCACGGAGTGACGCGCCCTACCACGCTGGCGCGTTTGCCATCTTCCATCTTCCATCCTCCATCCTCGCTTTCCCGGTTGCCGCGGGTGTGCGAAAGCGGTGTCGTGTCACCGCACGGTTCGACCAGGCTCACCGCGGGCTCCAAGACGCTGGCGCGTTGGCGGATGCAGATCATGCGACGGTGAAGGAGAAGAGGGGGTTGGCTGCGCCGGCGGTCCAGGTGCGTTTGCTGGTGAAGCCGATCGCGTCGAGGCGGTGTTTATCGATATTGTACATGAAGCCGGCTTCCTTGGGGCCGGCATTGTGAATGGTGGCGGTGAGGGTCTTGGCGCCGTTGCCGCTGCCGGTGATGACGAGGTCGGTGGCGGTCTTGGCGAGCGATTGGCCGGGGAAGACGTAACCGCTGCCTTGCGCGGCCAGCAGCGTTTGCACCTGGGTTTCGGTGAGATTGCTCGGAGCGAATTTCGCGGTGGCGGTCAGGCCTTTGAGGATGATATCGGCGATGCCGTAATCGTCGGCGGCGATCTGCGCGGTTTCCAAGGCGATGTCCATTTCGAAACCGGCCATGGAGCCCATGGAGTTGTAGGGCGCAGCGCCGAACGCGGCGGAGTAGCTGTCGGTGACGATCATGGTTTCGTCGAAGGTGGTGTCGGCAAACGTGGTGCTCGCCAGCGTGGCCCAGGCCGAGGCGGTGTTCGGCTGGACGGTGGCGTCACCGATGCAGGTGAAGGCCATGTCGCCGAAGAGGGTGTCGGTGGGTTTGAGGCGGAGTTGGGGGAGTTTGCTCACGCCGGCCTTGGGGAAGGTAATGGTCTGGCCGAGATTGCCCGTGCCGCCGAATTTGGTGGCGATCACGAGCGGAAGATCGGCGCCGGTGAGGCCGGTGAAGATGCTCTTGCCGATGGCGCTGACGCTGTAAGGGAAAAATGCCGCGAGGGCGGAATCACCACCGAGCTTGATCATGCCGACGGGCTGGAACGAGATCTCGGTGATCTGCGATTTCATGCGTTCGTCGATTTTCCCGTCAGTGTCGCTTTCGACGGTGAAGGTCTCGCGTTTGTATTCGGATTTGATGCCGGCCTTGGTGTAGTAGGAGCAACCGTTCCAGGTGACGATGGCGGGACTGACGATGATGGTGGGGAGGACGGGGTTGGACATAAGTTATTTGTGAGTGCGGAATTCGGAGTGCGGAGTGCGGAGTGAAAGCCAGGCTCGCGCTGAAGCGCTCGGGCGGACGTTGCAGCGCCGCCCTGCCACGTTTTGCGGTTCGGAGGCCGTGGTGTTCATGTTTGAAGGGTTGTGGCTTCGGAGGTGATGTAACCGGCGAGCCAGGAACGGGCTTTGATGAGCTGGCCGGACGTGACAGGGAAGCTGCCGCCTGAAGGCGGCGCGCCGAACAATTGTGCGGCGGGATTGCGCGGCGATGGATTGGAGCCGTCGAGCGTGAAAAATATTGCGCTGCCGGGGAGGATTGAACCGGGCACAACCGATAATTGACCGTTCGCGACGGACAATTGCGGGGCGGGGAGCTGCGGCGGGATTTGCCTTGCTCCGCCCATGGTTTTGAAGCGGACATTGTAATTGCGGAATTCGTCATCGGGGCCGCGGACGATGGTGGGTTTGAGCGGGATGATGGGTGCGTTCGCGGCGAGCGGATAGAATTGGTCGAGCGCGGCGGCAATTGATTCCGCGGTGGTGAGAGCGCTCTTGCCGGTGCCGTTGACGGGGTCCTGGTTGGCGATCACGTTTTCCTGCACGAGCGCAACGATCAGGATGTCGTCGAAGAAGGGGCCTTGGATTTCCGGGTAATTGCAATCGGCCGTGGGTGTGAGAATGGTGACGCAGATTCCGTTTTTGCCGCCGACCAATTGCGCGGGGCCAAGAGCGCGCTCGTACTCGCTTTGAATGTCCCTGGTGTGCTCGACCAGGACGGGGACGTTGGCGAAGAACGGTTGAGCGACGAGTTGGTCGGCGACTTGTTGTTGGATGGATTCGAGGATGCTCATGAATGCGGAATGCGGAGTTTTAACTGATCACGTCATGAATGGCTCGGGTGGCGGTGTCAGAGATTTCCTTGTTGCTGGGCAGAACGGAGTGGTCCGGCCATTGATCGACGCCTTTGCGCAGGGCGAACAGTGGGGCGGGCGTGGAGCCGCGAGCGCCGGGGAAGCCGAGGCAGGGGCCGTCCTGCTCGGTGACAATGAATTTGAGCGGGCCGAAATCGGCGGTGGTTTTGCCGTAGGATTCGGCGGCGATGGGATAAGCGAGCATTTTGCGGTTAACGGGGCGAATCGGGCCGCCGTAATAGCGCTGTCGCACGCCGGTCTGATTGATGCGGATGAGGACACCGTCGGATGCGGCCTGCCAGGAGGTGGCTTCGGCGGCTCGCGGCCAGAAATGAGTGGTCGGGAATCGGCGCTTGTTCGGTGGAAGCGCGCGGAAATGCCGGCGGACGAGATCGGCTACGGCCGGACCGACGGCCGCGCCGAGCCGCTGCGGGGTGAGGGCGGCGAGCTTGCGGCGGAGCGCCGGGGTGGCGGTGTCGCGAAGGGAGATGGAGATGGAGAGACTCATGGTCCTGTTGCGTGGTGCGTGTTCAACTGAGCTCGTCCCGATGCATCGGGACTCGTGGCGGCAGCGCCCTGGCTTTAAGTGAGGCCTTTTAGTTTCCGGGGGGTGAAGGTGCGTTTATCGCGGGTGACGAGTTTGATCTGGCCGGTGGGGCCGGGATCCGTGGTGGGTGTGGCCGGGAGTTCTATGCGAATTTCGCCTTTGGCGATTTCCTTGAGCGTGGTTTTGGCGGCGTCGTGAGCGTCCTTCCGTTCTTTGGTCTGGAGCGCCTTGAGTTGCGGGAAGCTGACGAGGATGCGCCAGCGGGCGATGTCGACGGCCTCTTGGCGGAGTTGATCGGGAATGAGGCCGGACTGATCGAGGCGATTGCCGCCGGCGATGACCGCGCCGCGAATCGAGGTCACGACGGCGCCTACGATGGTGGCGAGATTATCGGCGCCCTGGATGGATTTGAGCGCGGCGAGTTCGGTGGCGCTGAAGCCTTCCGCGAGGACGTCCTGATCGGTGAAAGTGTTCCAGGGCATAAGATCTGTTACGTGTTGCGTGTTGCGGTTTGGGGAGTGGCCAAGTGAAAGGGGACCTCGTGCTGCGTGGTGTTGCAAGCAGGAGTGGATTCGGCGGGCAGGGGACTGTCTGTCCTGCTTTGTTGCGTGCCGATGTTCATAAGTTGAAATTTGAAATTTGGGATTTGAGATTGAATGAGGCCCGGCGGGGGAGTGCGGGGAGGAACCCGCCGGGCCCGGAGGGCGCCTGTCCGGCATGCGCGGACGGCGCAAGACCTCAACGGCTCAACTCACGGTCCATTTCATGATGCCGCTGCTGAAGGTGACGATGATCTTCGAGTAGTGCTCGACCGTGATGGCGACCAGTTTGGCGCTGATCTGCTGGAGATAGACGCGCACGAGTCCGCCGCCCTGTTCCTTGCTGAAGGTGGAAACGAAGCGCTTCAGGTTCGAGGGATCCTCGGTGTCGACACCGTCCTCGGCGTAGAAGGCGAGGACGAGGTTGGAGACAATCTCGGACTTGGAGGTTCCCGAGGTCTGGTAGCGCTCGCGACTGACCATGACCTTGTCGACCTGGAGGCGTTCCGGCATTTTTTCCGGAGGATAGGCGCCGATCAAGCCGAAGGCGGTGGAAGTGCCGCTCTGGCCTTCGTAGGAGAGGGCGCGCTTGTTCCAGGCGGTGTCGCCGTAGAGCACTCGATTGGGCCGGATGCCGGAAGCCGTGGTGGCCGTGAGCAGGCCGGTTTTGATGTCCTGATCGGGATTTTTGCCCTGCGTCGTGTCCCAAGTCACGGCGGTGTTCGTGCCGGCGGTGGAGAGAACGCCGACGCCGCGGCGGAATTCGTTGCGATAGAGACGGCGCAGCAACTTGCCGACCTTGTGGTTCTGCCAGTTGGGGTCGTTGACGTCCACGTTGTCGAGATCGGCGATGTAGGTGAGACCCTTGTTGATGGTCTTGTCCGTGACATCGCTCTGGGTGTACTTCACCGACTTGAAGTCGGAACCGAGGGCGCGCTGGTCATCGACGAATTCCGAGAGGAACTCCTCGGCGTTGCTGGCCTTCTTCCATTCGAAGCGGCGGCCGACCACGACCGGCGGAGCGATGAAGTTGAGCGAGTCTTCGATATTGTTCGGATCGCGCCAGCCGACGGCGTAGTTGGTGAGCGGCTCGGAGAAGAAGGTTTCCATGAACCGCGAATCGTTGGCGAAGAGCACCTGGCCGGGCTCATAGCCGGAGCCGCGGTCGGGGAGGATCAGGTCGGTGGTGTTGTTGAATTCTGCAGTGGCGTTCATATGTGACTTTTCGATGTTCGTTTTCAATGGGGTTGATCCGGATCAGAACTGATATTTGGCGGCGGCCATCGGGACGATGGTGATGACGTCGCCCGCGTTCGTCGTGGTGTCCGTGCCGAAGCAGGCGCGGCCGCAGATGATATCGCCGGCGGCGGCGACGGTGACCTGGCCATTGGCGGCGGCCTTGACGTAATTGCCGTTGGCGATGGTGCCGTCGGTCACGACGCGGAGCGTGCCGTGACAGGCGCCGAACAGGTTGATGGAAACGGGGACGTCGGTGTTGTTGGAATCGCCCTGGTCGTCGGATTGGCCGATGGGGCTATCGCCGGCGCCGCAGGTAGTGACGTGGTCGTTATCGCTGCCGATCTTGTAGAGGAGATAACGACCAGCAACCGCGCCGATGTCCACGAGGTAGGGCTTATGTCCATGGGCGAAATCGCCTTCGCCGACGTTCGCAAACTCGGCAGGGGTGTGGAACACGGAATGCGGAGCGCGGAATTTCCGGAACAGCAGAAGCGCGGCCGCAAAGGAGGTGAGGACGAGGGTGATGATAACTGGGTTCATGTTGTGATGTATTTTTTCAGTGTGTTTTTGTTTTCGGTAATCGATCAGCCGAGTTTGGGTTCCTTCATTTCGGCGAAGAGGGCGGGGTTGGCTTCCCGGACGCGGGCGAAGGCGGTGTGGTAATCGCAATGGGCGCGATCCATCTCGAGTTTGACCAGCATCTGGAGGGCCTCGGAGCGCTGACTGGCGTTCGCGATTTCGATTTTGCGCTGGCCCGCGCCGTCGAGGATCGAGGCGGTTTTGATGGATTTGGGCAGGCGCGCCAGGGCGGCGGATTCGTTGGCGAACGAGGCTTCGCATTCGAGGCGGCGTTCCCAATCGTGGCGTTCGGCGGCGGTGATGCGGCCGGCGGTGATGGCATCGTCGAGGAGCGAGGTGATGCGGGATTTGCGTTCGTTGGCGAACTGTTCACGGACAGCGGCGGCTTCGTTGCGTGAGGCATCGCGCTGGCTGGTGAGCGTGGCGATGGTTTGGTTGAGGGCGCGCTGTTCGTTGGACCAGACGGCTTTTTCCTGGGCGAGCGTGTCGGCGGAGGCGGCTTTGGCGCCGAGCTGGCCGATGGCATCCAGGAACTGGTGGTCGGGGGTGTCGTTGGTGAATTGGACGCCGTGAGTGGCGAGGAGTTGGATGAGGAGTTGTTTGTTCATGGAATTTTGGTGCGTGGGGTCCTGTTGCGTGTTGCGCGTTGGCTGCGGCGGGCGGATTGCGGGTGAGGTGGCGGCGTTGGATTCGCGGTCGTTTACATGCTGGACGGGGAGGTTGGGGTTGGTGGTGAGCCCGGCGCTTTTGAGTTCGTCGGGGCGGAAGATGCGGCGGCCCTGTTCGGCCGGGAGTTCGGCTGAAGACCAGCGGCCGCTGAAGTAAAGCTTGCGGGGGCCATTGAGTAGCGCTTCGCCTTCGTTGTTGAAGAACGGACGACAGAAAAGGCCGGTGTCGCGAACCTGGAGATCGGCGATGGTTCCCTTCGGGGAACCGTCCGGGTAGCGACTGCCGGCGTCGGGCATGTCAGGATGGCCGTGATAAATGTTGCAGGATTTGAAGAAGCGCTTCACGCGATTGGCGAGCGAGTAGAAGTTGCGGACCATGGCGTCGGCGGCCGCGCGGTCAAGGCGCTGGACGGCGTCGAAAGTTGTGATGGAGCCGTCGGAGTTGGTGATGACGGCGCGGCCTGGGAAATCGCCGAAGGGGGCGAGTTGAGCCCAGCCGTCCGAGTTGAGGGAAAGTTCGTTTGCAAAGCCGACGAAGTGCGGAGCGCGAAATGCGGAGTGCGGAATGGAGGGAATGCCAGACGGACGCGAATCGGAATCAGGCGCGGTGATGGAGAACTGGGGCTTGTGCATACCAAAAGAATTTGAAAGTCCGGCGCTCGCACGATCCCCTCCGTGGGCAGGAGTAGAGTGCCCGGGTGGGAGGAGAGGATCGGCGAATTCGACCGAAGAATTTTGAAAATTTGCGAGAAGGTTGGACATGGGATTTTCAGTGGCGGGCTGGTTAGTCGGTCACGTATTCGCCCTCTCCCGTTCCCGCGAGAGGGGAGAGCGTGCGGTCACTCTCTTCAGGAGCAACGTTGTTGAGCGCATGGCCGGGTTGGGTTGGCAAAATGGGTTTTTGCAGCAACTGGTCGCCGGGATTGGGCTGGGGGCGGTTATAGCGTTCGAGGGCGTCCTTGATGGAGATGGGCGCGCCGGCAGCGAGCAGGAATTGGTCGACGGCGATGTCCTGGGCGAGGTTCTCAGGTTCGGAGGTTTTGATCTTGAGATAGGCGAGGGCGGGGACGTCGCCGAAGTGGTAATTGAGAACGAAACGGCTGACCTGTGCGTTGAGGGTTTCGCCGATCCATTGGGCGTCATCGTGTTCGAGGATGGCGGTTTCGTCCTGTTGCAGACTGGCGCCGAGTGCGTGGGCCTTGCTGGAGGTGCCGAGGTCTGAGCCGCGCCAGAGGCGGGTCATTTCCTCGTTCATGAGGTCGACGAGCGGCTTGAAGGGTTGGTCACCCTGGTTGCGAGTTTCGGCGAACGCGATGGTGCCTTCGCGAATGACGGCGGTCCATTCGTTGGAGAAATGTTTCAGCGCCTTCTCCATGTCGCGCCATTCGGGCGAGTCCTTGGCCGCGGGGGTCTGGCCGATGATTCCGGGGATGCCGAACTTGTCGCAGAAGGAAGTCCAGCTTCGCAGCGGCATGTGCTTGTACATGTAGGCGACCGAGCAGGCTTCCATGATGCCGTCGCCGACGGTGACCAACCAACCCCAGGGCTGGAGATCTTCCCCGTAGATCGCCATCTCGTTGTGGAGATAACGGAGCTGGCCGCGCGTGCCTTCAAACCACCAGAGCGGGCAGAAGGTGAATTGGGCGGTAAGGCCGAAGGGTGCTTGCGCACGGCCAGGTGACGGCTGCCAGGTGATTTCGTGGACGGCATAGCGTTTGCCTACGGCGTCCATCATCTGGCGAACGAGCAGGCCCATGGAGCCGCGTTCGTCGGGTTCGAGCGCGGTGGTGGCGGTGAGGTGGTTGTAGAAATATTCGAGGGCCTGTTTCTGCCGCAAAGCTTCGGGAGAATCATCGGTGGTGAGGATTTCCCAGCCGTGGCGTGCGACCGATTTCTTGCGTTTGGGGGCGACGGTTTGGAGGCGGGAGTCGCGGCGTTCCATGGCGTCCCAAACGAGCGTAATCTGTCGGAAGAAACCAAGGCGCCATTGGTCGAGCAGGTGGGTGAGTTGCCCGGGGTCAAGCTCGCGGAGGGGGTTGAAACGGAGTCGGAGCGAGGTCTGGATGCGCGGCCACGAGGTATCCGCTTGCGGAGTGGGGAGAGAGTGGCCATTGCGCGAAGGTTGGAGATGGAGGCTCATGGTTCCTGTTGCGTGTTGTGTGTTCCGGGTTGGCGAAAGTGGCGGTTCGGGTGGATCGGTCTACATCAGGAGGCCTTTGCCGCGGGTGATGCGGGGGTAAGGACGATTCGCGAGGGTGACGGGTTGGTAGGCGAATGGCTCGGGCCGGCTGTGCGCGGCCTGGTTCAACAAAGCGAGCGACCAGAAATCGTCGGCGTGCTCGCCGTTGGCATCGTCGGCCTGGAAGAGCGTGCGGCCATCGGCGGTGGTGGTGGCGCGGATTTTGGTGAGTGAATCGAAGAGTGCCTGATCGTTCGGGATGCGGATGGAGCGGTCCTCGAAACGGCGTCGAAGCATGTTGGCGAGGTTGGCCTTGGATTGCTGGGTGAACTTGACGCCTTCGATGCGCCAGCGGCCGAGCGTGCGCTGGAGTTCCTCGACCGGCATGTCGCCGAGGCCGGTCTGGTCGTAGCAACCGTGACTGAATTGCGGGAGGCGGGCGATCGCGCTGATGCGGGCGAGTTGGTCGCTCCAGTTGACGTCCTTGAAGCGGAGGATGTCGCGGACCCAGAGGACATCGCCGAGCAATTCACCGCTGGCGATGGAGGTATTATGGCCGCGACGGGCAAAGTCGCCGCCCTGGAGAATGTTCGCGCAATCGGAGAGCGGGGCGGAGCAATCATTGGCGACACAGGGGAGAATGAGACTGTAGGGCAGGAGCGAGGCGGCATCGCTGGAGGGCTCGCACTCGTATTGGCGCTTCCATTGGTCCTCGTTGAGGCATTTGGCGCGGCATTCGCGGAGGAAGTCTTCGTTTTTGTAATCGGTGCGCTTCTCGCGGTTGATCTTCTCGACGTAACCCCCGCCGACCGCGTCCTGCAGGGTGGTGCGGCGGTAGCTCCAGGGGAGGACGCGGCGGTCGAGGGCGAAGGCGTGAAAGGCTTCGGTGGTGCGGACGACGTCGGCGATGCTTTCGCGAATCAAGGTGCCGGCTTCGATGGCGGCGCGGTGGAGGTTGCGGGCCTGGGTGACGAGATGATTGAACTGGCTGTCGACGCCGGTGTGAGTGGAGAGGACGACGATGTCGTCGCCCCAGGCCGCCGTGGCCTGGGCGGCTTCCCACATGGTTTGCGCCTGCTTGTGATAGGCGAATTCGTCGAGGATTACGTCACCGCCCTTGCCGTGCAGGGCGGTGGGATTGGAGGAGAGCCCGTGGACCTGGCCGGCATTGCGGAACCGGACGACCTTGGTGAGGATTTCCGTTTCATCGACAACAATTGTTTCGTCGAAGACTTCGAAGCAGGAATTGAGGAAGCGGGCGAAGTAGGCGATGTAATCGATGAATTCGAGGACGGTGCTGGAATCGTTGGCGGTGTACCAGGTCTTGCCGGGAAGGCTGGCGCGTTTGCGGGCGTATTTGTATGCGTAACAATATGTGAGGCCGATGCGGCGGGCTTTTTCGTCGAGGACGTAACGGGAGATGTCGCGGATGCGCTCGACCTGATAGGGCATGAACATGTGGGAGAGATCGAGGGCTTTGGGGCGGGTGTGGATGTGGGGATGGGGAGGCTGTTGCGTGACTTCGGCGAGCTCCGTCGAGCCGTTACGCGTTGCTTGTTTGGGAGTGGCCGCGGCGGGCAGGGGGCTGTCCGACCTGACTTGTTGCGCGCTGTGGTGGCTGGTGTTCATGGGAGTTCCTGGAGGGCGGCGCGGCCTTTATCGCTGATCGTCCACTTCGTCTGGCCGGTGACTTTGGAAGGAAGTCCGATGAGCCAGCCGGCGGTGTCGCTGTGGCGCAGGGCGCGTTCGAACTCGGCGAGGGTGGGCGGTGGTTGGAATTTGGCCATGAGCGAGGCGTGCAGGATGGGTTCGGTGACGGGTGTGCCGTCGAGTTGGTCGAGCGTGTCGAGCAGGGCCTTCAGGAGTTCGCGTTCGCGGATAGACATGGGAATCGTCGGTTGTCAGTTGTCACGGACTGTGTCGGAGTTGAGGCGGCCTTCGAGACGGGCCAGGCCCTGGAGGATGAGGTTGATGCGTTCGTGGATTTTGCCGCGGCTGTCGTTATTGGAGTGGGCGAGTTCGTCGAAGCGGCGGTCGATGCGGGCTTCGATGTCCTGCTTCATGGCGTCCATGCGGGTGATGGCGCCGCGTTCGACGCCGCCGATTTTGGCAAAGAGATCGCGGTGGGCCTGTTCATTCTGCGCGATGTGTTTCTCGAAGTCGTCCTTGCCGGCGGGATCGAAGGCGAAGGAGACTTCGCGGCTCTCCTTGCGGTTGAGGAAGAGCGAGACGATCTGGCTGAGGCTGGCGAGGACGGCGGTGAGCGAGGAGAAGATGCACCAAAACTTCCAAAAGTCGTCGGGCGTGGCCTGGAGATCGGAGAGAAACATAGGGATTGCGGATTTCGGGTTGTTAAGGAGCCGTGGATGGTTCGGTTACATTCAGGGTTGCGGCGGCGCGCACGGAGTGACGCGCCCCACTTCGGTTGCGCTTGTTGTTCGAGGAGGGGGGAACTGCGGGGCTGGGCCCGCACTCTCCGCGGCATTGGCCTGGGAGCCTGCGATTTGTTCCTCGGGAGCTTGGGACACGGTTGCCAGGCGGGTGATGTAGTTGTCGAGGGCGTGGTCGTGGATGAGTTCGGCGGCGCAGCGGCGGTTGGCGCGGTAGAGGCCCCAGGTGTCGGACAGGAGTTTGTACCAGAGCGGGGGATCGATGCGCAGGTTCGAGGCGCGGCCGGGGAGCGCGGGAAGAAAAACTTCATGGCCGACATGGCGATAGCCGGCCAGCGCGCCGGGCACGCGTGGGACGATGTCTTCCTCGTTGACGATCCGCCAGGTGCGGGAGCCGAGTGTGGAGTTGTAAATGTCCCGGAACCGGGCGTCGCCGACGCGGGGTTGTCCGAAGGTGTAGACCGCGCGCGGCGAGGGAGACCAGTGGGCGGCGTAGAGAACGGCGAGCGCTCCGCCGAGGGAATGGCCTGTAATGAACAGCGGCTTGGGACCGTAGAGCTTGAGGACAGAGTCGTTGACGTCGCGGGCGAGGGAGCAGATGGAATTCCAGAAACCCCAGTGAACACCGTAGTGATCGGTCTGGAACCGCCAGGCTTCGCCGTCCACGATGAAGTCCTGGGGATGATGCGTGCCGCGGAAGGCGACGATGACGGCATTGTCGGTTTCCTGGATGAGGGCGTGGGTTTCGGCGGCGGAGGTAATGGTGGCCTGGTCGTAGGCGAGGCGCGAGAACGCGGCCAGAGCCCGGGCGTTTTGGAGGCTGAAGCCGGTGGCGGTGGTGTTGAGGGAAAGAGACATGGGATTGCGGGTTTTCAGGAGGCGTTTGGGATGCGGACACGTTGAGGCTGGCGACGAACTGTATTTCGCCTCCCCTCCCTGGCCCTCTCCTCCATTGAAAAGACAATGACGGAGAGGGAGAAGGAGACGGCGGGCAGACGTGGAGTTTCGGGGTTCATGGGGCAACCGGTATCCTGTAATTTTTCAGAAGCGGAGGTTGATTTTGGCGCCGATGAATTCGCTGATTTCGCCGGGGTGGACGGAGTTGAAGGCGCCGCGGAGTTCGGCGCCGAGACCGATGCCGCCGGTGGGAGACCAGGTGACGGACATGCCAGGACCGCCCTCCCACTGGGGTATATTACCGGGGGACCCGGTATACCGGCCCACCCACCCGAAGCCTTCGACCTTCACGCTTTGGCTAAGCGTCTTGCTGGCGCCGAGGTTGAGATGAAAGGCATCGGCGACACCGGGGACCGGGCCGTTTTCGAGATCCGCGCCCACGAAGAGGTTGGTTGTATAATTCCAGTTAAGCTCGATCATGTTTTCGACGCCGTTCAGGCCCCGGGACATGGTGAGGAGGTTGAAATCGAAGGTCTCCTGGCCGAGGGGCGGGGCGTTGGTGCCAAGGGAGACGGAAACATTGTAGACGAACTGACTGAACGGATTGCTCAAGCTGTTGGTATTCAGTATGATGGGTTGGTTCGTCTGGGCCGTCAGGGCGCCTGAGGCGAGCAGCAGCGCTGAAAGGGCCAGGGGGAGGGCGGGGTGTGGTTTAGCGTTGGTATTCATGATTGTTTGTGAGTGGAAACGTATACAGTTAATATCCTTACAAAAGATGACGCTTGAACTTTTTTGAGAATGGGATACGGTGCGGTAGTGAGTACGAAGAGCAAACCAATACCGATTCGACTGGATACGGATTTCATCGACCGGCTTGACACCGTGTCGGATAAGATAGGAAGCAACCGGGCGGCGGTGATCCGTTTCTGTGTGATTACCTTTGTGGAGTACCTGGAGAAGCACGGACGGGCTGTGCTGCCACCCGACTGGAAGGAATTGATGGCGCGGAGCGATCGCCGGACGAAGGCGTCGCGCAGCAAACAACGGCGTGGCGGGCGATAGGCCTTGATCAGGCTGAAGGCCCCGTTCGTTGTTTTCCGAACTGTCACTTTCATCTTTTTCATCATCTTCACGGGAGCCATTATGGCAGGGGGGGTAGGACAACGACGGTCCAACCCCCCCTGTCATTTTTGACGAGTTATTCACACTATTCACAACCGGTGTGGGCGTGAGGTGTGTTCCGGGGTTTTGTCGGAAGTGCCGGAAAGAGAGTGGGTTCGGAAAAAAATGGGAGGTGAGGTGGTAAGTTACTTACCATACAAAGTCGATCGTGCGGGGGCAAAAAAGTACGTGTTTTGATTTTGAGGAGCTGCCAAACGGGGTGAAAAATGACGCTGCGCGAGGGAGGCGGGGAGAAGTGATTGCGCAGGTGGTTTAGTTACAGGGAGTTGGGGACGATGTGGGAAATGAGGGCGAGTTGTAAGTGAGGGTTTTGGGGGGATTTGAGGTTGGGGGGTGGGACATCGAGGACTGGGGAGCCCGGCAAAAATTTTTGCGCGAGCGGAAGTGGGAGGATTGTATGCGGAATATTTTTTGTTTTTCCGCTGCCGCGTGAACGCGGCGTTCCGCTGGCGCTTTCTTGACGCGATCTTGGTTAAGGGGCGCGATGGCGAATGCGGATTGCGCTACGAACAGAGGTCAGCGCTTGTGCTTTTTGCGCCAGGTAGAGAAGTCGGAGAGCGTTCGGGGATCGGTGGGAGGATAGAGGCCGAGAATGGAGCGGCCCTGGCGAACTTGTTCCAGGACGAAATCTTCAAAGACGGTCATCTCGACGGCTTCGTTTGCAATTTCATCGGCGAGGTGGGCGGGTATGACTACGACACCTTCGGCATCGCCAACAATAATGTCGCCGGGGAAGACGGGAGCGTCGCCGCAACCGATCGGGACGTTGATGTCGAGGGCTTGATGGTGGATGAGATTGGTGGGCGCGGAGGGGCGATGATGATAGGCGGGAAAGTCGAGCCGCGCGATTTCGGGTGAGTCGCGGAAGCTGCCGTCGGTGACGATGCCGGCGGCGCGGCGGACCATGAGGCGCGTGATGAGAATGGAGCCGGCCGAGGCGGCGCGCGGGTCTTTGCGGCTGTCGATGACGAGGACAGCGCCGGGCGGGCATTCCTCGACGGCTTTGCGTTGCGGGTGGGAGCGGTCCTGGAAAACGGTGATGGGGTTGAGGTCTTCGCGCGCGGGGATGTAGCGGAGCGTGAAGGCTTCGCCGACCATGGGTTTGGGATTGGGGTTGAGCGGGCGGACGTCCTGAACGAATTGGTTGCGGAGGCCGCGTTTGAAAAGGGCGGTGGTGAGCGTGGCGGTGCTGACGGTTTTGAGTTTCTCGCGCGTGGCGGGCGTCATGAGGGAAGGATGGCAGGAAGCCGTGGGAAAAGCGATTTGAGATTTGAGATTTGAGAATGGGGATGGAAGGAGATTTCGGAAGGGCCTAAAAGAGCTTCAAGATCCAAGATCCAGAGGGAAGATCAAAAATTCAAAATTCGAGATCCAATTCGGGCGGCTTGCATGTCACTTGAAAACTTTCGCGGAGTGAAAAGCTGTGCTTCACACCGGACGGCGCGATTGAACTCGTCGCGGGCTCAAGGACGCTGGCGCGGTCTTTTGTGTGCCGGTGGCGCGAGTAAATGTTATGGTCGCGAGGGCACCGGTAAGCAGACGAAAGCGGGAGCAAGCTCCCGCAGTCCAAACGCTGGCGCGAATGATTGCGCGCCGGTGGGCACAAAGTTTGAATTTTTTGATCGGTGCTTGCTGCGCCTGGTTTTCGGACACAGCTGCGCTCCCGCGTACGTAGATCAGCGGGAGGTTTCCTGGAGGTATTTGGAGATGCAGATGCCGAGGTTTTGTCCGACGGTACTGTAACCTTCGATGGTGCCGGCGGGGATGTTCCAGGGAGTTTCGACGGTGAAGGCGATGGTTTTGGGATTGGAATGTTCGCAGACCCAGGGAGTGGAGATGCGGTGCCAGACGGGAATGTCTTCGGGTTTGGAAGGGCCGCCGTCGTTCAGCTTTATTTCACCGAATAAAATTCGGGTCTGGGCGAGAAACTTTTCCTGAAGAGCGGCGACATCGGCGCTGATATACGGCGGGTGTTGAACATAAAAGGTCTGGAGGGTTGCGCCGGGGGAGGGATTGTGGAGATCAAGGAAGACCGCCATCCGGCCCTCCGCGGCGAGAGCGCGGATGCGTTTCTGGACGGCTGTGACTTCAGGCCAGTGGGGGGCATCGGACCAGTCACGGTTGTGATCGTGCGGCCGGGCTTGTTTGCCGCCGTCGCCGGTGGCGACGTGGTCGACATCCATGATGGGAACGAAATAGAAGTCAGCATTCTTGCGGAGCCACTTTGCCTCGTTGCTGTCACCGGCGAGCCATTCGGCGATGCCGATGCCGACCCAGGTTCCGCCGACTTCCCAGGCGTGCTGGCGGGAGGTGATCCAGATGGCGGGGCGTTGGGCGGAGGGTTTTGGGCCGTCGACAATTTCGAGGGCCGGGACGGGGCGGCCTTCAAGGGAGCGTCCGAGAGTGAATGGTTTGACGAACGGATGGGCGCGCGCCATGCGGGCGACGAACGCTTCGGCGTCCTGAGGAGCAAAGGGCGGGCCCCAGGCGAGCCAGAGCGTTGGGGAAGCCGGCGTGAAATGATAGGTGGAGGAATAGCCGTCGCGTTCGCCCGGGGAGGATTGTTGCCAGGCGATGCCATTCGTGGAGATCGCGCAGCGGGTGGGGAGCGTCCAGCCGAAGTTCAGGGGACTGGCCTTGCCGCCGGTTTCCTCGGCGACGGATACTTTCAGGGCGACAACTTCGAGAGTCAGCGGCTTGTTGGTGTCCAGCCCATCGAGGCGGAAGAACCACCAATTCGGCATGCCGCGATCCAGATTGCCGGCAGGGGAGATGCGAATCGTTTGAGTGGTGGCGTCGAGGTCGAGGATGCGGGCGGAGGCGCTTTCGAAATTGGTGGAAAGGGTGAGTGCGGCGCGAGTGGGGAGAGGGAGTAAGGCGAGAAGAAGCAGACGCCAAAGCAAGCGAGCGAAGTGGGGTTGCATGGGGGTAAGGATGGCAGGAAAGCCTCGAAGAACCAAGGAGGAAGAAGGCGGGAAAAAATGAATTTGAGATTTGAAATTTGAGAGGGGAGAAATTCGGGAAGCGGTGGGTGACCGGACAATGCTGCGACTGGTCCTTCGGACACGGTCGTGCTCCATGGAAAGACGCTGGTGCGCTTAACTGCGCGCCGCGTTTGAATCGCGGATTGGATGGGTCACGAGGGTGAAGTAGACGAGGGCGGAGATGAAGGAGACGGCGGAACTGAGGACAAGGGAGCCGGCGAAGGAGTGGGTGTGTTTGACGAGGAAGCCGGTGACAACGGGAGCGAAAGAACCGCCGAGATAGCCGCCGAAGTTTTGCAGGCAGCCGACGGCGGCGACCATGTGGTTGGGGGCGGCGACGTTGACGAGAGCCCACGCGCCCGCGCTGGCGAGGTAGATGAAAAACATCACGAAGCAGAGATAGATGACGGCGGTGACGGTGTTGGGCGTGAAGGCAACGAGGATGGTGAATAAGGCGGTGCCGACCAGGCCGACGCAGATGGGCCATTTGCGGCTATCGATGGGACTGAAACCGCGGCTGAGGAGGAAATCGGCGGCCCAGCCGCAGGCGAGCGCTCCGAGTGTGCCGAAGAGATAAGGGATGCTGGCAACCCAGCCGGTGCGGGCGACGGTGAGGTGACGCTCGAATTCGAGGTAGCCGGGGAGCCAGTTAATATAGAGCCAGATGGTGTAGATGACGCCGACGAAGCCGCCGACGATTCCCCAGGTGGAGGGCTGGAGGAAGAGTTGGAGCCATTCATTGAGCGAGAGGGTGCGCTGGAGGGCGGCGATGTCGTTGGTGGAATCGAAGTAGGCGGATTCGGCGGGGGTGAGCGAGACATGTTTGCGGTCGCGCATCAGGAGATACCAGATGGCTGCAAGGACGATACCCGCGGCGCCCATGATGATGAACATGCGCCGCCAGCCGAAGGCGAGCATGAGGCCGGTGATGATGGGCGGCGCGAGGGCGGGGGCGATGGTGGGCGAGGCGAGAAAGATCCCGGTCGGGCGGCCGCGTTCCCGCTGGTTGAACCATTCGGCGATGACCTTGGCGCCGGCGGGATAGGTTGGGGATTCGCCAATGCCGAGAAAGATGCGGGCGACCATGAATTGGCGCAACGTATGGACAAAGCCGCCGCAGAGTTGGGCGATGGACCAGAGCAGCAGGCCGGCACCGAGGACGAGGCGCGCACCGAGGCGGTCAAGGATGATCCCGAGCGGTAGTTGCGAGAGCGAATAGGCGATGGAAAAGCCGGAGAGCAGCAGGCCCATTTTGGCAGGGTCGAGTTTGAGGTCGCGGCTGACGTCGGAGTTGGCAAGCGCGAGGGTGCTGCGGTCGAGGATGCAGACGATGCCGATGAGGACGAGGAGAGAGAGCGAAATCCACTGGCGGAGAAGTACGGTGCGGGTTTTGGGGGCGGTGGGCAGTTGGGAAGAAAAGTTTGGGTTGGGCTGCGGGAAAGGCGTGGAGGCCGGGTTGGGCATCGGGCGAATGATTGGCTGAACCAAGCCAAGTTTTCAACCACGAATGAACACGAATGAACACGAATTTTTTGGATGGGGGATGGAGGCGGAAGACTGGACGCGAATTGCGCGAATTGGCGCGAATTCAAAAGGGGAACTTTCAACCACGAATAGACACGAATGAAGGGATTCTGCGGCGAAAGAGGCCGAAAAACCAATGGTGGGCAGACAGGCGGGAGTTCAAGGCGGCCTTGGAATGGTTTGGCTGGTTTGGAGCGAGGAAGTGTGACATTATCCGGGCGGGATGAATTGCATTGAGGAAGCGAGGATTGAGGATTTGCCGCAACTGGCGGAGTTGCTGGGGGAGTTGTTTGCGCAAGAGAAGGACTTTGCGCCGGACCGGGAGAAGCAACTAAAGGGATTGCGGTTGATCGTGGAGAGGCCGGAAGTGGGAAGGATCCTGGTGGCGCGTGAGGGAAAGGACGTGGTGGGAATGATCAATCTGTTGTTTACGATCAGCACGGCGGAGGGTGGGCCGGTGGTGTGGTCGGAGGATTTGATTGTGAAGAGGGAGTATCGCGGGAAGGGAGTGGGGATGGCGTTGATGGAGGCGGCGATCCAGTTTGCGCGGGAGCGCGGGATGAGCCGGATAACGCTCCTAACGGATTCAGATAATGAGAAGGCGATACGGTTTTATGAGAGACATGGGTTTGCGAGGTCCGGAATGATGCCGATGAGGAGGAAGGTCAGCCGTGAAAATTAAAAGCTCCAAGATTCCAGATCCAGTTGGAGAATAACGAACTCGCAACCGCGAATTGACACGAATGGGAGGGGGCGAATCAGGGCGCGAGAGAATTTTTTGAGTCAGGGTAGAGCGGCAGATCTGCTCCATCGGGCGAAATTGCTACTCGAGGAAGAAGATGTCGGGTTTGTCGGTGACGCCGGCTTTGAGCATGGCTTCGCGGAGGTAGGAGGAGGCTGCGAAGGCACGGGCTTTCCGGGGGTCGGAGACAGCGAAGAGGATGATGACTTCGTGGCCGTTGTCGGCGTTGCGCAGGAGGCGCTCTTCGGTGAGGCCGGCGGCGGCGCGGGAGGCAGCGTGGGAATCGTAAGCGGGTTTCCAGCGGGCGAAGTCGGCGACTTTGTGGCGGACGAGGATGTGGGTCATAGGGTTTGTTCCTGTTTGGTTGAGTTTTACTGGGTTTTCGGTTCCCAGAGTTCGATGCGGTTGCCTTCGGGGTCGGTGATCCAGGCGAAGCGGCCGTAGTCGTAGTCTTCAACTTTCGCGATGGCGATGCCGTCGGTTCGGAGGTGGGCGAGCATGCGGTCGAGGTTCGCAACGCGGTAGTTGATCATGAACGCAGGGCGCGCGGGGCCGAAGTAGTCGGTGTCGTGCGGAAAAAGAGACCAGACGGTGCGGGATTTGGAGTCGGAGAGAAATTCGAAGCAGCCGTCTGTGGAATCGATGCCGAGGTGGTCGCGGTACCAGGCGGCCATGCGGGCCGGGTCGCGGACTCTGAAAAATACGCCGCCGATGCCGGTGACTTTTTCCATGTTTGCCCGGTGGGGAGAGTAGTTGGGGGGAGGGCGGGCGTCGAGTCGAAAGGCACTTAAAAGCTCCAAGCACCAAAACCAAGATCCAGGGAAGCTCCAAGATCCAAGCTCCACAACGGACGCCACCGGGAGTTTTGTCGGGTGGGCTACGGTATAAATGAGGACTTAAGCGACGCTGAATTACCACGGAGGACAAATTTAGGGCAAGTCACCCGAATGTAGTACGTCCGGGTTGTTGACAGTTGATCGGGGAATCCGGTACTTTTTTAACGACACCTTGAAAGCTGCCCAGCTTTAGCCAGCGGTATTGTTTGTACTTGTAAATTTCGCAACTGAGTAAGTCTAATTATTATGAGCAACCCCCTGCGTGTTTCGTGGATTTCGTGTCTCGTGATTGCGTTTATGGCAGCCACTGTGGAGGCCCAGGTGCCGCAATTGATCAATTACCAGGGCCGCATTGCGGTGGGGAGCACGAATTTCAACGGGACTGGGCAATTCAAGTTTTCGCTCGTCAACAGCAACGGGACAACGACGTTCTGGAGCAACGATGGCTCGGGGAGCGGCGGCGGGCAGCCGGCGGCGAGTGTGTCGCTGACGGTGAAGCTGGGGTTGTATTCCGTGCTCCTGGGGGACACGAATGTGGCGAACATGACGCTGGTGCCGCCCACGGTTTTCACGAACAGCGATGTCCGGTTGCGGGTCTGGTTCAATGACGGGGTGAACGGGTTTCAGCAATTATCGCCCGACCAGCGCGTGGCGGCGGTGGGTTATGCGATGATGGCATCGACAGTACCTGACGGGTCGATTACGAGTTCAAAACTGGCGGGGGGAGCGGTGACTGCGGCGAGCATCGCGGCGGGGTCGATCACGTCGGCACAATTGGCGCCGGGGGCTGCGTTGACGAATTTGCAGGCGAGCGGGCAGGCGGGTGTGGCGAGCTCCGGGATGCTGCTCTCGCAGTCTCCCAACGCGACGAGTTTGTTGAACGCGGGCTACGTGAAGGTCCCCAGCCTGGAAGTGGAGGGAACGGTGGAGTTGTGGCGGGAACGGACCATGATGCCTTACGGGAATGCGTTCAGCCCGGTTGCACGCGAGACCAACAACACGACGATTTGGGACGGGACGGAAATGATCGTATGGGGCGGAAAGGTGGAGGGTGCGGACGTGAATACCGGGGCGAGGTACAATCCGGCGACGGACAGTTGGAGGGCGACATCGGCCACGAACAATGTGCCTGAGGCGGGGAGCAGCCACACGGCTGTATGGAGCGGCACGGAGATGATTGTGTGGGGCGGGACGCTGGGGAATCACGGCTGGCGATATAATCCGACGAGCGACAGTTGGATCGCAACCCCGACAAGCGGGGCGCCGCCGGCGCGAAGCGGGCACGCGGCGGTGTGGGCGGGAAACCAGATGATCATCTGGTTCGGATCATACTTCGACACCAACCTGCTTCAGGAGGTGTTCCTAAACGACGGCTGGCGTTACAGCAATAATGTATGGTCGGCGATTTCGAGCACGCCGCCGGTCGGGCCGCGGACGGGAGTGCTGGATATCTGGAATGGCACAAACATGATCGTGTTCGGGGGGTGGAGCAATGACATCGATGGAAACCAGATCGTGCTGAGCGACACGGAGCGATACAGTCCGTCGGGCAATTCCTGGACTCTGTCGAGCACGACGAATGAGGCGTCGCCGCGGTTGGGCGCGACGGTTGTATGGGCGACAAACCAGTTCATTGTGTGGGGCGGCTATACCAATGATTCGACAGGGACGAACCCGATCTACATGAACAACGGCGCGCGCTATTACCCCGGCATCGGGTGGAGCAACATGGCGGTGAGCACGCTGACCCCTCGGGCGGGGCACGTGGCGGTGGCGCCGGATGGGAGAATGATCGTGTGGGGCGGATTAGGCGCGAACGGGAACGATTCGGATGGCGCGATTTACAATTCGGTGAGCGATTCGTGGTCGAGCATCACGGGCACCGGAGCGCCGCAGCCGAGATTCAACGCATCGGCCGTATGGGACGGGACGGAGATGATTGTATGGGGCGGGACCGATGGGACAAACTTCCTGAACACAGGCGGGAAATATAATCTTTCGGGCAACAACTGGAAGAGCACGCTGGCGACGGTGAGTCCGTTTGGACGAGGCATGCACACGGCGGTGTGGACGGGGACGGAAATGATCATCTGGGGTGGAACTGAAGGCGAGTTGTTTCTGAACACGGGCGCCCGATACAACCCGGCGACGGATAGCTGGGTGCAGACGACGACCAACAGCGCCGCGGCCGCGCGCGCAAATCACACGGCGGTGTGGACCGGGACACAGATGCTGGTTTGGGGAGGGACAAACAGCACGGGAGATTTGAACACGGGGGGAGCCTACAATCCGGCCGGGGATAGTTGGACCGCGATCACCACCACGAGTGCGCCGACGGCGCGGCAGGATCATACGGCGGTGTGGACCGGGACGGAAATGCTGGTTTGGGGCGGAAACAATGGGACGACGAATGTGAACACGGGCGGACGATATAATCCGACCGGGAATTCGTGGACGGCGATCACGACCACCGGCGCGCCGAGTCCGCGGGAGTCGCACACCGCGGTGTGGACGGGGAATTCGATGGTCGTGTGGGGTGGTGACGATACGGCGAACAGCTCGACGAACTTTACGCCCCTGGGAGACGGCGCGGTGTTCAGCACGAACACGAGCTCATGGACGGCGTTGCCTTCGTCGCAGGCGCCGTCGGCGCGCTCGGGACACGCCGCGGTGTGGGATGGGACGGAAATGATTGTCTGGAGCGGGTTCGACGGGACAAACAACCTGGTGACCGGCGGAAAGTTCAATCCGACTTCGAACACGTGGACGCCGATTCAATCGTCGGGTGCGCCGCAGGTGGACAGCCCACTGGCGGTGTGGACGGGGAGTATGATGATCGGCTGGGGAGACGGCCAGGGCGGAAGATATGATCCGGTGTCGGACAGCTGGCGGGGGATGAACACGACCGTCAACCTGGACCCGTGCACGCAGAACACCGCGGTCTGGGATGGAAACGAGATGCTGCTTTACGGGGGCTTTGACGGGGTTTCGTACAACAACGACACGTTCTCGTACGTGCCGCCGGTGATCATGTATATCTACCAGAAGCCGTGAGCGTGGCGAAGGCATCGAAAAAGCGAAACGCCAGCGCGGCGAGTTTCGTGCTGGTTCTTGCGCTGGCGGCGTGCTGCTGGTCCTGGTGCTGCGCGGCGGCGGACGAGGGATTTCAGGCGCTGGTGGCGGACCGCAAGGCGGTGGAGAAGGTCTATTACGATCATCGAATGGGGACGAAAGCTCCATTCGAGGAAGTGCTGCCGCGCGCGCAGGTCGAGCGATTGGTGAATCGCGATCTTGAGAAGGAGCGCGTGCTGGAAAAAACGTACGGAATAAAAATCACGGATGCGGATGTGGAGGCGGAGGCGCGGCGCATCGACGAGGCGACGCGTGCGCCGGATGTGCTGGCGGAATTGAAGACGGCGCTGGACAATGATCCGGTGCGGTTTGGACGGACGGTGGTGAGGCCGATCGTGGTGGAGAACAAACTGCGTGAACATTTTGAGAGTGATCCGGCGCGACATGCTTCCGAGAGGCGGAAAATGGAGGAAGTGCGTGCGGATGTGCTGGCGGCGGCGAAAGCGCGCGCGAGTGTGGACCGGATGGCAGAAATATTGCGCGAGAAGGGAGTTGTTCACGAGGCGGCGTGGCGGGTGGAGGAGGCGAACGGTGAGGCGAAGACCGTGCCGACGGTAGCCAGGAGCGCGAATTATTCCGCGGAGGCGGTTGTAACGCCGGATGCGAAGCGGCCGGGCAGGGGCGAGGAGTGGATTGCGTTCGAGAAATTGCGGCCGGAATTGCAGGCACTGTTGCGGGCGCAACTTCAGAAGGCGGGGGACGTGAGCGCGGTGGTGGAAACGGACACGGCATTTACGTTATTTCTTGCGCGTGAAAGGAGCGGGCCGACGCTGCGCGTTTGCGCATTGAGCATCCCCAAGGCGAATTACGAATTGTGGCTGAACCAGCAAAACCGGCCGGACACGGACCTGGCCACGCGCAAATGAGAGCGATATTCATCATAACAGTTGCCGTCGCAGGATTGGGCATCCTGGCCGGAGTGAGCGAGGGCGGATCGAGAACGAGCGCGAGTTACACGGTGAGCGCCGACGCGATGGACGCGGGCGGTGGCCGGGGATCGAGCGTGAAGTATACGAATGACGCGGACATCGGCGCGATTGGCGCGCTGGGCACGGTGACATCGCCATCGGAAACCGGCAAGGGCGGGTATATCGGGCAGTTGTATGACGTGACGAGCCTGGCGGTGACGGCGGCGACGACGAACGTGAGCGCGGGATCGAATTTGCAGTTGAGCGCATCGGCGCTGCTCGATGACACGACGAGTTTCGGCGTGCCGGCGACGCAGGTGTCGTGGAGCGTGGTGAGCGGGCCGATCGCGGGAATCAACGCGAGCGGGTTGGCGACGGCGGGATCGGTTTCGGTGAACACGACGGCGACCGTGCAGGGCAAAGCGCTGGGGCAGTCCGGAACGCTGCAGTTGCTCGTGATGGTGGTCTCGGGCGGGCAGTCGATGCCGACAATTGCGAGCGCGATGGTGAGCGGGGGCAATTTCATTTTCAGCGGGACCAACGGGACGCCGGGGAAGAATTATTATGTCCTGACGACGACGAACGTGGGATTGCCGTTGTCGAATTGGACGGTGCTGGCGACGAACACGTTTGACGGGAGCGGGAATTTCCGGGTCACGAACAGCATGACGGGGTTGAACCGGTTTTATTTATTGAAGGCGCCGTGAGGAACGCGGAAGGAGCACGCGCCGGGTTGTTGATCGAACCCATTCAGTGTGTTGGGAGAACGCAGTATACCCGGGGTGGTTTCGAGTTCCATTCGGCGTGCTTGCCGGTGATGGGCAGATGGATCAAAGGCGCCACCTCTCCCTAACCCAGTGGCTCCCCGAGCCCGCCACGAGTCAGTTGCCCCA
>Ga0070741_10001121_pt1 | contig 85347 bp, 56 predicted proteins | sample Coa_R1_4_FD_66440 | JGI IMG/M metagenome (GOLD analysis project Ga0070741, IMG submission 66440) | Surface soil microbial communities from Centralia Pennsylvania, which are recovering from an underground coalmine fire - Coalmine... | ecosystem: Environmental > Terrestrial > Soil > Unclassified ... | reverse complement strand
GATGAAGGCGGTGTCAGGATCGGGCATGGCCAGCATGTCCGAGGCTTCAATGCTCTTCCAGCCCCGGATGGAGGACCCGTCAAAGCCGAAACCCTCTTCAAAGACTTCCTCGGTAAGTTCGCCGACGGGCACGCTGAAGTGCTGCCACGTCCCGAAGGTGTCGACGAACTTTACGTCGACCATTTTGGCCCCCTGCTTCTTGGCCATGTCCAATACGCTCTTGGGTGTACTCATTAGTTACAGTTTCCTTTCGTTGGTTAGCTCGCCCGCAGTGGCGTTACCGGATACCCGGCCGCCAATGCGGGCGAAATGGTTTGATTGCAGATTTAAATTTTCAGGTTGCCGAGTGATATCCTTCCTCGCCGTGCTCGGCCAGGTCGAGGCCGATGGTTTCCACTTCCTCGGAGACTCGCAGACCGAGAACCGCCTTCACGATGTACGCGATGACCACCGTGCCGACGATCGCCAGGCACAAGGTCACGCCGATGGCCTTGACCTGTTCCAACCACAGGCCATGGCCGACCAGCGCCGCGAGGCCGTTGGCCTTGGGCGCGTCTCCGGAGGTAAGATTCGGGTTTGCGTCGGCACTGGCGAGAATACCGGTCATGAAAGCGCCCAGTGTTCCGCCCACGGCGTGCACACCGAAGGTGTCGAGCGCATCGTCATAGCCGAACCAATTTTTAAGCTTCAGCACGGCGAAGAGCGGCACGATGCCCGCGACAATGCCGATGATGACGGCGCCGGTGGCCGTGACGAAGCCGCAGGCGGGAGTGATGACAACCAGGCCCGCAACCGCTCCCGAGCAGAAACCGAGAATGCTCGGCTTGCCTTTGAGGATGTATTCCGCCATGGCCCAAACAAATGAGGCGACGGCAGTGGCGAGCGTGGTGGTGAGGAAGGCATTCGCGGCGATCGAATCCGCGCCCACGGCGCTGCCGGCGTTGAAGCCGTACCAGCCCACCCAAAGCATTCCCGTGCCGACCATGCAAAGCACCATGCTGTGCGGGGGCATCGGTTCCTTGCCGAAACCAAGGCGCTTGCCGAGGATCAGGCAGAGAATGAGCGCCGACCAACCCGAGGACATATGGACCACGGTGCCGCCCGCGAAATCAATGGCGCGAATTCCCGCGTGAGGATTGCCCATTCCGCTCATGAAACCGTCAATGCCCCAGACCATGTGGGCCAGCGGGAAGTAAACCACCAGCATCCAGAGCGTGACGAACATCAGGACGGCGGAGAATTTCATGCGTTCGGCGATGGCGCCGACGATGAGCGCGGGTGTGATGATGGCGAACATCATCTGGTACATCGCGTAGACGTTGTGCGAAACCCAGTTGCCGTAGTCCGGATTGGGACTGGAATCCACGCCATTGAGGCAAGCCCAGTCGAGCCTGCCGAGCAGCGGACTGCCGCTGTGGAAAACGAGGCTGTAACCACACAACCACCAGAGGATGGTCACAAGCCCGGTGATACCCAGGCACTGGGCGAGGACGGATAGAATGTTCTTTCTGCGGACCAACCCGCCGTAGAACAAAGCGAGGCCCGGCAAGGTCATGAACAACACCAGCGCGGCGCTGGTCATCATCCACGCATTGTGGCCGGGCCCGGGTCCGGGAATTTTCGAGGCGGCATTGGTGTTGTCACAACGGGAACCGTTGTTGACGTAGGCTTCGAGGTCTTGAAGCCGTTCTTCAAAGCTTCGTTCGTGCGGTTTTGCTCCCGGGACTTCGCCGCAAAATGCGGTGGGAACAAACAGGCTGGCCAGGATCAGGACTAACAAAAGTTTTTTCATGGTTCGGTTCAGTTCAGGTCGGTTCGGTTTTTTTCGAGTCGGTTCACACGGCGAGTTCGCCTTTTTCCTCGGTACGGATGCGGACGGCTTCCTCGATGTTCGAGACGAAGACCTTGCCGTCCCCGATTTTTCCGGTGCGCGCGGTCTTCACGATGGCATCCACCGCGGATTCCGCCTGGCTGTCGGGAACGACGATCTCGATCTTGATCTTGGGCAGGAAATCCACCGTGTATTCGCTGCCGCGGTAGATTTCCGTGTGGCCTTTCTGGCGGCCGAATCCCTTGACCTCGATCACCGTCATGCCTTCAATGCCGACATCGCTGAGGGCATCCTTAACCTCCTCCAACTTGAATGGTTTTATGATGGCTTCGATTTTTTTCATGGCTGTTCGGGCCCGCCGGAATGGCGGGCTGTTGTCTGTTCAGTGAGAATCTCCAGTGCCGCGAACAAAGCAAGGGCAGCGCGGGGACAATCCTCGCGCTGCCCTTTTTGCCTTGAGCACCGATTCGGCAAAAGAGCCTTTCTCATGTGGTCAGCACCTTGAGCAGCCATGGTGCCACCCCGTATCGACCTTGACGGAGTGCCATTCGAACTGACTTGACCTGAATCATTTACAAATTCAGAAAAGATTGGCTGGCGAACGTAAAAACGGAACAGTCTGCGCATTTTTGCGCAGCATGTGCATTTCCGGCCACCCGTTGAGGACCAACAGTTTAGCTAACTCTGATCATTAATGAACACTTGCGGATTTCAGATCGCCATCTCGCCTTTTTCCTCCGTCCGAATCCGCACGGCGTCGTCGATGGTGGAGACGAACACTTTGCCGTCCCCGATTTTTCCGGTGCGCGCGCCCTTGATGATCGCCTCGACGGCGGAATCAACCAGGGCATCGCTGAGCACCACTTCCAGTTTGATCTTGGGAAGAAAATCAACGGTATACTCGCTGCCGCGGTAAATCTCCGTGTGGCCCTTCTGACGGCCGAAGCCCTTGACTTCGACGACGGTCATGCCTTCCACCCCGATCTCCCCGAGGGCATCTTTGACTTCCTCCAACTTGAAGGGTTTGATGATCGCTTCGATTTTCTTCATAGTTTTTCTCGATCGTTCGAAGCAACCCGGGCCGGCGGCGGCCGGACCCGGGCTGCCTCATAAATTCATCACGTCACCCGCGGCGAGCTCTTGTCCGTGAGCTGATAGTCCGGATAGCACTCCGCCCCCAATTCCTGCAGGTCCAATCCGGCGATCTCGTTTTCCCGGCGCGAGCGCATGCGCACGACGGCGTTGGAAAGTTTGAACCAGCCGAAGGCAAAGGCCCCGACGAACACGAAGCACGTGAGCACGCCCACGCATTGGGCAGCGAGCTGGGACCAGTCGCTGAGGGGCGCGCCAAACAACCTACCCAATACGCCCGTCACCCCGACATCGGCCCAGCCCGCGCCAATCATTTCACGATATTTGGCGACCGCCGCGGCGGTGCCATCGTTTACCAGCGTGAAAACTTCGCCGCCCTTGACCAGGCGGTGCACCCCGCCCCACCCCGCGCCGAAGCTGCCGTTGGCAAACAAGCCCACGCTCAGCGCGCCCCACGCGCCGCTGATGCCGTGGACAGAAACGGCGCCCACGGGATCGTCCACGCGCAGCGAGCCTTCCATGAAAATCACCGCGTGCACCGCCAGCACACCCGCCACGGTTCCGATAACGAATGCTCCCACGGGACTGACGAAGGCGCAGGACGCGCAAATGGCCACCAGGCCGGCGAGGAGACCGTTGCACAGGATGGAGGGGTCAGGTTTTCCAAACTTGAACATCATCGTGAAATACGCGGCGAGCGCCCCGGTGGCGCCCGCGAGCATGGTGTTGACGGCAACCACCGCTGCGTGACCTTCGGCCAATCCGAAGGCCGAGCCGGAATTCATTCCGAACCAGCCGAACGCGAGGATGAATGTGCCGATGACGACGTAAACCAGGTTGTGGCCGGGAATGGGGCGCGGTCGGCCGTTAGGGCCGTACTTGCCGAGGCGCGGTCCAAGCACAAATGCGCCCACCAGACCAATCACTCCGCCGCACATGTGCACGACCGTCGAGCCGGCGAAATCAACGACGCCATGGCCGAGGCCGAAGTTTTGTCCGAGTTGCGCGAGCCAGCCGCCTCCCCAGATCCAATTGCCGAAGATGGCGATGGGCAGCGCGCCGACCCAGAGCCCGTAGAGCATGAAATTCTTGAAACTCCACCGCTCGGCCATCGCGCCGGTGGGAATCGTGGCGCAGATGTTCACAAACACGAGTTGGAACAGGAAGAGGGCGAAGACCGCGGCGGCGAACAGCGTTGGATTGAGGAAAAATCCCTTGCAGCCGATCAGGCCCATGGGATGGCCGAAGATCACGGGCGCCCATTCGTGATCGAGCGCGCGCAGCCCGTCGCCGAGGACCGGGTGCCAGCCGATGGGAGTGGGGGCATTGGCGTAGCCGCCGAACATGAACGCAAATCCGAAAGCCCAGAATGCCACCGTGCCGAGGCCGTAGATCATGAGATTCATGGTCGCGACGTAAGCGGCGCACTTGGCGCGGCAGAGGCCGGATTCGAGCAGCGCGAATCCCGCCTGCATGAATGTGACCAGGAACGCGGCGACAAGAATCCAGGCGAGATTGAGCGAAAGCTGGTTCGCATTCGTGGCGCGGGTGACGTCTTCGAGGCGCGGCGTGACGGGAATCGCGCTCATGGACGCGGCGGGAATTTCCGAACTGGAAGTCGCATCCGCGGCGAACGCCGGCGTGGGCGCCGGATTCAAGACCAGTGAACAGAACAGCAGGAGACCCGCGAGGCGGGGCGCCAGCAGTCGTGTGGCGAGGCCTTGAATCCGGCGCGCCAGATTCCCCACGTTCCCAGTTTCCGAGGCACTCTGATACAAATTATAAAGATTCTCCATGCCGATGGCTTAACATGCGCCGGGATTCACAACAAGAGGAGTCGGAGCAGCGTCCGTTTGAACCTCGTTTGGTGCCGACATGAAACCACCATTAGCAGCACCGGTGCCATATTGATGCGCGACGGGAGGTAGTGCTTCGGGAGCGTGTATTTACAAGGGTTCTGGAAGGTCGCGAAAATCCGTCGCGCTACGAAACATCCGTCCATGCTAATCCCATTTGACCAAGGTGAGTGTTTTTGAACAGCGCGTTGGAGGAGAGCGGCCCGTGGATGAATTCACGCACCGCGTATAGGGCCAAAATACCCGAGCGCCGGGGTGTCTCCTGCAGCACGCAATCCGCAGCACGGAAGAGGGGCCATTTGTTAACCAGATTTTGAGGTCTTTGGATTCGTCTTTCGACCAAGGTGAGCAAAAAGCAACTCCGCGATTCCGACTGCGCTCACGAACGGACCTCGACTGGGACGGACCGGAACATGATTTCCAAACACGCTCCTTTGCAGCCAGTTATGAACCGCTTTCGGGAGTCCGGCGGCCCGCCAAAGCGCCAGCGGAACGCGCTGGCATTTCAGTTGCTTGGGGGTCACTTGAACCATTCGGCCCACGAACCAGGGCCGGGCAGAAAAACACTCAGTTAAATAAAAAATAAAAAATATGTCGACTCCTCCTCCCAAAACAGAGATGAAGCCCACGCTTGGGCTGACGGGGCTGACCATCAATGCGATGGCGCTCATTGCCCCGGGCGCCTTCCTATGGCTGACCTTCGAGGAACAATCGCTCTACGGTGCACCCACAGCAGGGGCCGCCATGTGGATCGGAATTGCGTTCGCGTTGGTTCTGTGCTTTGCCACAGCCATCAGTTATTCGGAGCTCTCAAAACTGTATCCCGGCGCTGGTTCCTCCTACCTTTACGCGGAGCAGGCTTTCCTCTCCAAGTCAAAGGCCTTCAAATGGGCTCGCATGGTGAAGTTCTTCACCGGATGGAACAGCCATTTGTATTACTGGATCTATACGGGCCTAATGGTCGGCGTCACGGCGATTCTCGCGGGCTGGCTGGCCGGTCAATTGTGGCCGGACACCTTCAGCGGCACGTACAATAGCCCGCTGTTCATGTGGCTGTTCTGCGTCGCGTTCTCGCTCGGCGTGGGGTACATCGCCTATCGCGGTGTGAACGGCACCACGGCCGTCAACATGGCGATCAATATCATCCAGATCACCGCGCTGGTGGTGTTCGCCGTCATGGCCATCGCTTATCGCTCGAAGCACCCGGATGGCTCGGTTGGTTTGCATCTCTCCAATGGCACGCCGGTTGAGTACAACGTCGCTCAGGTCAATGTGACTGACGACAAGGGCAAGCCGGTGCAGGACTCCTGGGCCGATGGTTCCCCCAAAGTGGATGACAAGAAGCAGCCCATCTACAAGACGCAGGATCGCCAGGTGGCCGCAGATGATTTGGACAAGGCCAAGAACACAAATGCTGTGGAGTTGGCCAGCCTCATGGCTCTGAAGTTGAGTGTCGGCGATCCCTATCCAGCCTGGAAGGCGGATGACAAGGGCAACACGATTGTGAAGGATGGCATCGAGACGCCTGATCCGTTCATCCTGAGTTACAAGCCTGCGGACGCCCTCAGCGGCGCGGGAACTCCCCAAGACCCCAAGACCTTCAACTTCCATACAAACGCCGCCTCCGTTGTGGCGCCGCATTCGTTCAGCGCCGTGCTGGTCCAAGCCTGTGTGGCCATTCTTCTGCTGGTCGGTTTCGAATCGGTGACGGCTATGGGTGAGGAAGCCAAGAACCCGAAGAAGGACATCGGGCGCGCGGTGCTGCTGTCGCTCGCCATTCAAGGAGCCGTCTGCTACTTGTTCGAGTATTTCGCCGCCAATTACTTCTTGAACAGCGGCTACACCATATCGAACGCGGGCGCTTCCGGCGCGCCCCTGGGCGACATGATGGTGATTATCGGCACCTGGGCATTCGGCAGCTATGCCGCCGGCAAGGCCTTCATGCTCGTGGAAGCGGGCACGGTATTCCTCGCGCTGATCGGCACCACGCTCTCGTGCATGAACACGGGCGCCCGGGTCACGTATGCCATGGGCCGTGACGAGGAGGTTCCGCAGCAATTCGGCATGTTGCACGGCAAGACGCTCTCGCCACATCGCGCAGTCTGGTTCCTGTCGTTCATCTCCATCGTTGTCGGGATTTTGACGGTCCTGGTTTATCAGGGTGGCCAGGGCTCGGATCTGGCGCCGCTGGACAAGCACAACTTCTGGTACAGCATCGGCATTTTCTCGCCTCATTCCTATGTCACCCTGCCCAACACGGTGCTGATCATCACCCTGATCAGCAATTTCGGAACGTTCCTGCTCTACATGACCACGTGCATTGTGGCGATCGTTGCGTTTCGCGAGCACCACTCATTTCACGGGTTCAAGCACATGTTCGTTCCGGTGTTCGGGCTTCTGGCCAACTTCGGTTGCATGTTGTTCTATCTGCTGGGACCGATTCCTGCGTTCGGCGTGGCCGGCATGAGCTGGCGCGAACCTTACATCGCGCTTGGAGTCTCCCTGCTCTGGATTGTGATCGGAGCCATCTACCTGGCGATGAACAGCAAGACCAAGGGCAAGGCCGTGGTCCTCGCGGCGAAGCCCGCGGGAGTGAGTTGACCGGCATTTGAACAGTGATTCACGAACCGGCTGTTCCAGCAATGGAGCAGCCGGTTTAACGTTTCGGAAGCCATCCCACAATGAAACGCTTGCGCGGGAAGCGACTCGCAAGCCAGAATAGCGCATGGAATTGACATACGCGCAGATGTCCATCGCGGGGCCCGTGCGCAAACGAAACGAGGACACGCTGGGATTCTGGCATCCGTCCAGCCCGGAGATGGTGCGGTCGCTCGGTATCGCGGCGGTGATCGCGGATGGCGTGGGCGGGACCGGCCGTGGCGAGGAGGCCAGCCAGTTGGCGGTGCACTCGGCGCTGACCGCGCTCAAGAATGCGCCGGTGGACACGCCCGCCGCCGACCTGCTGCGGATGATGGTGAACGAGGCGAACAGTGCGGTGTACGACGCGGGCATGAAGACCCGCGCACAGGGCAAGATGGCCACCACGTTCACGGCCTCCATTTTCCGCCACGACGAACTTTTCATCGCGCACGTGGGCGATTCCCGGATTTACCTTGTGCGCAAGGGCACGGTCAAGCGCGTCACGGCGGACCACAGTTACGTTTCGCTGCAGGTGAAGCTCGGCTTGATCAAGGAACACGACGCCATGGCCAGCCCGATGCGCTCGGTCATCACGCGCAGCGTCGGGAACGAAATGATCTGCGGTTACGATTTCCTGCGCGAGACGTTGACGAAGGGCGATGTGATCGTGCAATGCACGGACGGGCTTTATTCGCACGTTGGGGACGACGAGGTGCGCGAGATCGCCAGCCACGGCACTCCGGAGGAGATCTGCCGGACGCTGGTGGCGCTGGCGGAAAAGCGCCAGACCGACGACAATGTCTCAGTGCAGGTGATCCAGATCAACGAGGTTGAGCACGTGCACTATTACCGGGGCGCGCCTTATTATGTGAAAGGAAGTGACAAACCTGTGGGCACAGAAATCGAAGCCGGCGACGTTTTGGACGAGCGGTTTGAAATCACGGATCTGATCAACCGCAGCGGGATGGCTTCCATCTTCAAGGCGGTCGACCGCAAAACTGGGCAGATCGTGGCGATCAAGGTTCCGCTGATGCAATTCGAGAGCGACGCCGCGTCGTTTTCGCGGTTTCAACGGGAGGAGGAAATCGGCAAGATGCTGAATCATCCCTACCTGCTGAAGATTTTTCCCGTCGAGGAAAACAAGAGCCGTCCGTACATCGTGATGGAATTTCTCCAGGGGCAGACGCTCGATGCGTTGATGCGCGAGGTGCGGCCGCTGCCGGAGCCGGATGCGGCGCGCATCGCCAGCCGCATTTGCGAAGCGCTGGATTACATGCACAAGCAGAACGTGGTGCATCGCGATTTGAAGCCGCAAAACATCATGATCTGCAATGACGGCACGATCCGCATCATGGATTTTGGGATCGCCAAGTCGACGAAGGCGCGGCGGCTGACATTCGTCGGATTTTCGCCCACCATGGGAACGCCCGATTACATGGCGCCCGAGCAGGTGAAGGGAAAACGCGGCGACGAACGGACGGACATTTACGGGATGGGCGCGATTTTATACGAGATGGCGACGGGCTCGACGCCGTTTGAGGGCGAGACGCCTTACGCCATCATGAATGCCCGCGTCACCGGCGATCCCATCGCGCCGCGCAAGGTGAATCCGAAGCTCACGCCCGCGCTGGAGGAGATCATTCTTCATGCCATGGAACGCAACCCGGCGAAGCGGTTTCAATCCGCGGCGGAAATGAAGGCGGAACTGGACGACTACGAGAAGGTGGAATTGGTGGGTCGCTACAAACATCTCCAGGAGCCACAGATCTGGAAGAGCAAGTTTCGCCACGTGCCGTTGATTGCAGTGTTCTTCCTGCTGCAGATCGTCGTGGGCCTGATCATCTATCTGACGCTGCGGAAGCATATGAAGTAAGGGGCTCGTGGTGAAATTCGCAGGGGGGCACGGCATTTCCTCGGGATTAGTACGGATATCCGTCTAGAACAAAAGGCCGACGGGCGCGGAGGTGTATTCCTGCTAAGGTAAGGCTGAACCCGAAGCATCAGCCATACAGTTTGGCGTCAGATACCAATCATCTGCATGAAAACCTCCCTGTGGTTTCGAATTGTCGCGGTCTGCACCCTCCTCCTTAACAGCATCGCCTTCGCCGGTCAGGGCGTGGATCGCATGCTCTATACGGTGCCCAACAGCTCGTTCATCGAGAACCCCTCCGGCGACAGCAACGTGGTGACCGTCAACGACACGTCGGGAACCATCTCCGGCCTGCAAACAGCCATCAACAACGCGCGCAGCAGCAATCCCAATTCGATCATCGTGATTCATCTGCTGCGCGGCGCGACGTACACCGTGAGCAGCGCGGGAATCGTGCTGGGTTCGCAGGAATGCCTCGTGGGCAGCGGGGCGTTGGTGCAGGCCGCGAGTTCGTCGGTGGCCGTGCCGTTGATCACAATCACCTCGGGCTCCACGAACGTTTCGGTCGCTGGCGGCACGCTCGACGGCAATGGCGCAAGCATCAACGGCATCACTGGATCGTCTTTGGCGCGCGTGAACATCGACAAGGTGATCGTTCAAAATTGCGGGCTCGACTGCATTTTGCTTCAGGGCCAGGGTAACACCACCTTCGACAACGAACTCACGGTGACGCGCTGCGAAGCTTCAGGCAGCCAGGGCCACGCCGGCATCAGCATCCAGAACGCCACGCAGGCCGCCGTCCTCGACAATGATTGCCATAACAACTCGGTGGGAATTTATCTCAGCGCCGGCTGGTCTACGGTGGCCAACAACTCGTGCGAAAACAACACGACCGGCATCCAGGTCTCCGGCGGCGACGATAATGTGATCGCCAACAACACCTGCGACAACAACGGAACCGGCATCGTGGGAGGCGGCAGCAAGGACATGATCGTGTCCAATTCCATGGGCGGCAACTCGACGGCGGGAATCAGCTCGAGCGGGAGCGGCACGATCTACATTGACAACCTGTTCACCACCGGCAACGCAGCCAACTTCGTCAACGGCGGTTCCGGCGACCATGTCGTGGCCTATAAGGCCGCCCTGAGCGCTTCGGGCCAGGATTATTTTTATCCGCCGCTCATCGACAACCAGCACACGACCACCACGATCGTAAATGGGTTGGGACGCACCGACGTGACGATCTCCTCCACGACGATCGACAGCGTTCAAAGCCAGTACAACTCCGCGCGGAGTTCAAACCCGAACAACGTCATCGTCCTTCATCTCAACGGCACGTTCACGGTTGGCGCGACGCCGCTGACGCTGGAGTCCGACACCTGCGTGTTGTTGAACGGCACCATCCAGATCAACTCGGGCACCACGGCAAGCGCCGCGGTCCAAAGCGGGAGTTCACCCGTGCACGTCTCCATTTCCGGCGGAACAATTGACGGCGGAAACCTGACCGGGAACAACGGCGTCACCTTCTCCAGCGCCTCGATGCTGCAATTGGACCAGATCACGCTGCGGAACTTCGGGCCCGACAACCCGCGCGTGGGCGGTTCGGATGTCGTGCACTTCAGCGGCGGGTCGGCGCCGTATATTGTCACACGCTGCACGATCAACGGCGGCGCGGCGCGCGGCATCTGGTCGCAGTTGAGCGGGGTGAAGGCGCTCTATTCGGACAACGAAATGACCGCCGTCAACGAGGACGGTGTGGATTGCGATTCCTCCACCAGCGGCGCGGTGGTGAAATTCAATTACTGCCACGACCTCGTGCGCTACGGCGTCTTCTTCGAGCAGAGCGCTTCGCACAATCTCGCGCTCGGCAACATCTGCAACAACGACGGCCGCGACATCAATCTCTACAACAACAGCACCACCCCTCGCGGCCCGACGGAATACAACAGTGTCCTCTGCAACTGGTGCCTCGGGAACAACGGCATCCGCAACGGCTCGACCGGTGCAAGCACGGTGGTGACCTCGCATAATTTCCTGTTCGACAACGTGGTCACCAAGGCCTCGATCTCCTCCGAGACGGTCGGCTCGGAGAACTATTACTCGCAGAATTATCTGTCCGGCGGCTCGCTCTCGACCGCTTCCGGTGTGCAGGTGTTTTTCAACTCCACCGACGTCGACGGCAACGTGCAGGTCCTCGACAGCAACAGCGGCCTGGCTGTGGCGGTGCAAAACGCCTCGACCAGCAGCAATGCGCCGATCGTCACCGCCACACCCTTCGCCCTGGGCGACGGAACGGGCGACGATGAGTGGCACTTCATCCCGACCGACAGCGGCTTCTATCAGGCCGTCAACAAGAACAGCGGCCTGGTCATGGCCGTGAGCGGCGGCGTCACCAATCGCGGCGCAAGCATTGTCCAGTTGCCGTATGCCAGCGGCGCGCCCTTCACCGACGAGTGGCTCATCCAGGCGGTCGGCAACGGTCTCTACAATTTTTACAACCGCGGCAGCGCCCTGGTCCTGGACGTCACTGGCGCCAGCACCAACACCGGAACCCAGCTCGATCAATGGACTCCCAACGGCGGCGCCAACCAGCAGTTCGCCCTCGTCCAGGATGCGGTCCCGACCAGCACGCCGGACTTCTCCGTATCCGCGTCGCCCGGTTCCCAAATCGTCGCGGTCGGCGGCGGCACGAATTACACAGTCACGGTCAATGCGGTCAACGGCTTCAGCGGAACGGTGACCTTCACGGTGAGCGGACTGCCCACTGGCGCGTCGGGCAATTTCAATCCCACTTCGGTTTCCGGCTCGGGAAGCTCCACCTTTTCCGTCGCGACCTCCGGTTCCACTCCTGCCAATACTTATACGCTGACCATCACCGCCACGAGTGGCACGCTCGTTCACACGACCACAGTGACCTTGGCCGTGGTGGATTTCACGATCTCCGCGACTCCGGCTTCGCAGACCGTCGCGCAGGGGAGCAGCACGAACTACACGGTCAATCTGGGCAACGTGAACGGCTTTACCGGCAGCGTGGGCCTCACCGCAAGCGGCTTGCCCGCGGGAGCCACCGCGTCGTTCTCTCCGGCTTCGGTAAACCCGCCCGGTTCGTCGACTCTGACCATCAGCACGCTGGCCACGACACCGGTGGGCACGAACACCATCACCATCACCGGCACCAATGGCATCCTGACGCATAGCACGACTGTGACGCTGGTGGTCGTGCCGCCGCCGGACTTCTCCATCGCCGCCACTCCCGGTTCCCAAACAGTCATTGCCGGCAATGGCGCCACCTATACCGCAACCATCACGGGCTTGAACAATTTCAATGGCAGCGTGGCTCTCACCGCCAGCGGTCTGCCTTCGGGAGCGACCAGCGCTTTCAATCCCACTTCCGTCACCGGCTCGGGCTCGTCCACACTGACCATCACCACTTCAGGCACAACGCCGGCTGGAACCAACACCATTACCGTCAAAGGGACCAGCGGCAGTCTCGTGCATTCGACCACCGTGACGTTGGTCGTCGTTCCGCCGCCGGATTTCTCCATCGCCGCGACTCCCAGTTCCCAGACTGTCACGGCCGGCGGCAATACCACCTACACCGCCACTATCACCGGCCTGAACGGCTTCAGCGGCAGCGTGGCTCTGACCGCCAGCGGGTTGCCCTCGGGCGCGACCGGCGTTTTCAATCCCACCTCGGTTAGCGGCTCAGGTTCATCCACCCTGACCGTCACCACGTCTTCCACCACACCCGCCGGAACCAACACCATCACGATCACGGGCACCAGCGGCAGCCTGGTCCACAGCACGACCGTTACGCTGATCGTAACCGCGGTTCCTGACTTCACGATCGCCGCGTCGCCCGGTTCGCAAACAATCACTGCCGGGAACAACACCACCTACACGGCCACCATTTCCGCGCTCAACGGGTTTAGCGGAAGTGTGGCGTTGACGGTTAGCGGGCTGCCCTCGGGCGCAACGGGCGCTTTCAATCCCACGTCGGTCACCGGGTCTGGTTCATCCACGCTGACCGTCACCACCGCCACCAACACTCCCGCCGGGACCAACACCCTGACCATCAAGGGCGTCAGCGGCAGCCTGACGCACACCACCACGGTCAGCCTGATCGTCAATGCGCCCAACAACTTCGCGGGCGTCTTCCAGTTGAAGAACAAAGCCAGCGGCCTGGTATTGAACAACCAGGGCTCCCTGACCAACGGTTCGGCCATCACCCAGTGGAACTCGGTGAACAGCTCCAACCTGGACTGGACATTCATCGCCACGTCCAACGGCTACTACCAGATCAACAGCCTCAAGAGCGGGAAGGATGCGGTCGTGCAGAGCGCCTCGACCACGAATGGCGCCAAGATCATCCAATGGTCATTCGGATCCTCGGGCGACGATCAATGGAAGCCGACGGCCAACGGCGACGGCACCTACACGTTCTTCAATCTCCACAGCGGATTGGTCCTCGCCGACCCGGGCAGCAGCACGAACAACACCACCCAAATGGACCAGGAAACGTCGAACGGCGGCAACAACCAGAAATGGACACTGCTCAGCCAGTAACCGCGTGAAATAGTTTTAGCTCACACCCGGGTTGCCCGACCGCAGCCCGGGTTTTTTCGCGCCATCCGCGGTTAAAACCCTTCTTTCCCCTTCGCCCCCTTCCCGAGCTCGCGTCCCGAATCTGATAATCTGAAAATTTGATAATCACCCTTCATTTTTTTATCGGAAAATGTGGACATTATCGTAAAATGCCTTTCCCAACCCTTTGTGATCCAACAACTCCCAGCATTTTCCGATATTCGCTTTCACTTCATCTGATTCTTCGCCTCAATATCTGCGCCATCCGCGTAATCCGCGGTTAAAACCCTTCTTTCCCCTTCGCCCCCTTCGCGAGCTTCGCGCGACACCGCCCTGTTTCCCATTCGCGTCCCGAATCTGATAATCTGAAAATCTGAAAATTTGATAATCACTTGAATGGTTTGATTTACTTTGATCCAGTCGGATTCACATTACGCCTTCCCTTCAATCCACAATCCGCAATCGGCGATCCACTACCCCCCCTCCCCCCCATGCCACTTTCTATCCCGAATTAAGCCAAATACCCCGGATTTTCTCAAATACCCACAAACATCCGCAAACGCCTCGAAGCCCACCCTCGCTCCCGGTTCGACTGAGCTTGCCGAAGTCTTCGGGAGCGAGGGCAGAGTCAGAGGGCACATCGTGCATCATGCATCCTGCATCTCGCACCGGACTGATTAGATTGTCAAAGAACACCCAGGAGGATCAAATTTGATGAGGTATCGATCTGGCTGGTTCCAATCCTACATCCTGAATCATGCATCTTGGATCAGTTCAGCCTCGCTGACTTTCCTCCCGTGACCGCTTCCGGCATACGCTGGGCACTTATTGTTTCAGCCCTGGCGCCAAACCCGTTTGGCGGTCCAAGCAACTGGGTGAAATGATATACAGCCCCGCCCAAAAGTCAAATTTTCCGCGTCGGTTCTCCCAGCGTCGTAGAACGCCGCTTCATTATCAGTCCGCCCCAAATCTTCCCCGCGCTGCTGCCCCTCCCGCGTTTGCCTGGCTTTGCTTGGCGCGGGTGGCGAGACGGGCGCGCGTCATGCGCTCGCGCAGGCCGCCTTCTTTCAGGAAATCCTTTTCCAGCCGGCGCAGTTGCTGATCCAGCAGGTAGTTGGCCTGGTGAATCAGGCAAATCAGAATGTTCGCCACGGTTTCCGGCGGGCGGGATTCTATGAACTCGCGAAAGTCTTCGTAGGAAAGGTTGTCTTTCTTTCCCAGCTTGCGCACGTAGAGGGCCTCCCTGGAGTTTTTGTCCCACAATTTGTGGCCGCGCTGGCGGAGATAATCTTTATAGTCTCCCAGCAGTTCCTCCAGACTTCCGCGTGCGACGTTGGTGAGCTTGATCTCGGTTTCCTTGGATGTCCCGGAGATGCGGCTGCCTTCGACGATATTCTTGTTGTCGCTGCGCGCGGCCTGCACCATCTGGTCGTGGGTGCGGGACTTAATGCTGATAAACCGGTCGCAGAACCTCACCGTCGCGTCGTAAATAATTCTGGGTTTTCGGGTACGAGAACAATTTTTCGTAGCCGCCATGCGGGGGAATGAAACCTTCATGCGACCGATGGGACGCCTGCGACCGACGCCGGGCATCAGTCGCCTCCGTTTCATCAGTCGCATTTTTCTTCCACTCCGGCATGCGGTCAGACGAGGTATCCTTTTCCTTCGCCCGAGCATATCGGCGCCCGCAGCCCTTTCAAGGGCAACTTCTTCATGGCGTTTGCGTTTCTCCGGACCAACCGCAACCTGCGACCAGTTCCGGGTGTCCATTGTACATACGCTCGCCAATCCGCAAATCTTTCAAGAATCTCAGATTTGTTCCATTCCCCCCGTGCAGCGTCCCGATGCCGTTTATCGGGATTCGCGTTAAAAATCCGAATCCGTGTTCGGCTCACCGTCCCGGCGGCGCGTTGGGATGCGATTATTTGCGTGACAGGCGGGAACGGGACGCTATTTCATAGTCCTGACCATGAAGACCCTGAATGCCGGCCCAAGCTTCGTCGTTTCCACCCTGCTCCTTCTCACCCTGACCGCGATCGGAACCGGTTGCCGCTCGACGCAATGCGGGGATTCGTGTTGCGCCGCGCCGGAGACGAACCGGATGGCGTGGTTCAACGAGGCGCGGTTCGGGATGTTCATTCACTGGGGCATCTACTCGGTCCCCGCCGGCGAATGGAACGGCAACAAGGGTTACGGCGAGTGGTTTCAACTCGAGACGCAGATGCCGCGGGACGAATACGCGAAGTTCGCCGGGCAGTTCGACCCCGAGAAGTTCGACGCCAAAGCCTGGGTGAAGGTGGCGAAGGACGCGGGAATGAAATACATCGTGATCACGTCCAAGCATCACGACGGGTTCTGCATGTACGATACAAAGCTGACCGACTACAGCATTGTGAAGGCCACGCCCTGGCATCACGATCCGATGAAGGAACTGGCGGACGCGGCGCGGGCGGCGGGATTGAAGTTCTGTTTCTATTATTCGGTGCCGGACTGGCATCACCCCGAGTTCCCGGCGAAGTATTCGCAGCACGGCTTCCACGGCGCGCCGAATTCGGACGCCGATTTGAACAAGTATGTGGAGTATGTGAAAGGACAGATTAGGGAACTGCTGACGAACTACGGGCCGGTGAGCATTTTGTGGTTCGACGGCGGAGGGTCGTTCAAGGCGGAGGGAGATCGCCGCGGGGAATTGATGCACGCGCAGGAGATCGTCGATTTGATTCATCAATTGCAGCCGAATTGCCTGGTGAACAACCGGCTGGGTGTGCCCGGCGATTACGGCACGCCGGAGCAGAAGATTCCCGGCGTGCGGCCGACGAATTCGTTCGAGGTCTGCATGACGTTGAATCAACATTGGGGCTACAACAAGGCCGACAAAAAATTCAAATCGCCGCAGCAGGTGATCCGCAACCTGGTGGACATCGCGAGCAAGGGCGGCAATTACCTGCTCAACGTGGGGCCGACGTCCGAAGGCGTGATTCCGTCGGAGTCGGTGGACATCCTCCACGAGGTCGGAACGTGGATGAAACGCAACGGCGATTCCATTTATGGCACCAGCGCCAGCCCGCTCGACGCCGCGCCCGAATGGGGGCGTGTGACGCAGAAGGAGAACGAGGTTTACCTCCATGTGTTCGACTGGCCGGCGGACGGCAAGCTGGTGGTGAAGGGACTGCCCGCCAAAGTCGAGCGGGCGGAACTGCTCGACGGGGGCATGCGGCTGAATTTTGAGAGCCCGGACGGCGCCGTGACGGTGATGCTGCCGGAGAAGGCGCAGGACGCGATCGATACGGTGGTGGTGCTGCAAATCGCCGGGAAGAAATGAATTTACCAAAGCAGAAAACCAACAGAACCCAAATGAAGCAACAAAACAACGCGATTAGATGGAACTCTCGCCCTCACCCCGGCCCTCTGCCCCAGGAGAGGGAGAAGCGTGCGAAAGTTTCCGGGGAAATCATGCGCTCCGAAAGGGCCGGCCGCCACCACCAGTTCGGAAGATTTATCGCGGGATTGGCAGCCGGCGCGGCCGCGCTGGCGCTCGCGTTTGCCTCCACCGGCTGCCGGTCGGATTCCTGCTGCGGTGGAAGTTGCACAATGAATTCACCGGCGCCAACCGCCGAAAAGGAACACCTGCCGATACCGGGAGCCGGCATCGCCGAAGCCCCGGCCACGGTGAACAAGACGCCGCCCGCGTCGCACGACGAAAAGATGGATTGGTTCCGCGACGGGAAGTACGGCTTGTTCATCCACTGGGGGTTGTACTGCGTTCCTGCCGGCGAGTGGAACGGCCGGCCGATTCCCGGGCTGGGGGAATGGATCATGCACAACGCGCCGATCGCAGTGACGAACTACGAACAGTTGACGAACCAGTTCAACCCGGTGAAATTCAACGCCGAGGAATGGGTGCAGATGGCGGAGGACGCCGGGATGAAATACATCGTGATCACCAGCAAGCACCACGACGGGTTCGCCATGTATCACTCCAGCGTGAGCAAGTACAACATTTACGACGCCACGCCGTTTCATCGCGACCCGATCAAGGAATTGTCCGAGGCCTGCGCGCGGCATCACATGCGGTTCGGGTTTTATTATTCGCAGGCCCAGGACTGGCACGAACCGAACGGCGCGGGGAACACGAACGATTTCGGCCCGGACGAGAAGAAGAACTTCGACATCTATCTGCAAGGCAAGGCCGAGCCGCAAGTGCGGGAATTGCTGCAGAACTACGGGCCGGTGTGCCTGATCTGGTTCGACACGCCGCGCATGATGACGAAGGACCGCGGACAGCGGTTCGTGAACATCGTGCAGGGCGAGCAGCCGTGGACGCTGATCGACGGGCGGCTGGGAACGGCGGGCGATTATGTGTCCACCGGCGACAACGCCATTCCCGATACTGACAAGGAGGGCGATTGGGAAACGCCGGCGACGATCAATCATACGTGGGGTTTCAAGAAGGACGACACGGATTGGAAATCGCCGGGCGAAGTGACCTTCAAGCTGATGGACATCGTGAGCAAGGGCGGCAACTACCTGTTGAACGTGGGGCCGACGTCCGAAGGCATCATCCCGCCGGGAAGCCAGGCGACGTTGCGCAGCGTGGGACGCTGGTTGCGCGTCAATGGCGAGGCGGTTTACGGCGCGGGACGGTCGCCGTTCACGGAGGAGTTCGGCGAATACAGCGCGCACTTGAAGGATCGCACGAACAATCCGATTTTCCTGTCGCGCGCGGATTGGCGCTGCACGACAAAACCGGGCAAGCTGTACTTCACGGTTTTCAAATTGCCGCGGGACGGATTTGATCTGCCGCCGTTCAAGAACGAGATCAAAAAGGCTTACTTCCTCGCCGACCCGAAGCACGAGAGCATCCCCATCGAGACGATCAACGGCGTGCGCGTCGTGAAAACCCCGCGCTATGCGCCGGACCCCATGGCGAGCGTGGTGGTGGTGGAAATCGAGGGCGACAAGGTGGAGAAATAGCCTCTCACGAAGTCGCCGGATTCGTACGGATATACAGACCCAAGCATTTGGTTATCAGATGCTTGGGTCATTTTTTGCGGCGCCCGCTTGTAGGACTTGGGAGGACAGGAATATCAGTAACTTATAAGTTTCACGGAGCCGCGCGTCGGCCTAGGTTCTGGGCCGTGAAGCAAGACTCTGCGCGAGTCGCACCGAAACGGCGAACGAAGGTGTTGATCGCGGATGATTCCGCGGCAATCCGCACTTCGCTGTCTTCATTGATCAGCCGGTTGCCGGGCGTGGAGATCGTGGGAATGGCGGAGACGGGGACACAGGCGCTGGAATTGGTGCAACGGCTCCGGCCTGACGTGGTGACGCTCGACATCCGCATGCCGGAACTGAGCGGCCTGAAAGTGCTGGAGGCGATGCGGACAGAGTCGGAGCGGCCGCTGGTGATCGTGCTGAGCGGCCTCACGGAATTGGAGTACCGCGACAAGTGCCTGCAGCTCGGCGCGGAGTTCTTCTTCAACAAGGCGACGGAGTTCGAAAAGGTGATTGAGATCCTTTCCGAACGGGGCGCCGCCTGAACCGCATCACTGCGGGAGCTTCAACTCGGGCATCACGGAGAAGGCGTGCGAATCCCAATCGACCGTGACGGTGGTGCCGTCGGCGAAGATGGTGCGTTCCTTGCGATGAGAGGCGTCGAGGAATTCGTGCTTCGTCATTTCGAGCAGGCCGACGCGTTCGTGGAGCGCTTCAATCTGGCGGTCCATCTTCAGGTTCTGCGGCAGCTCGCGCTTGATGTCGCCCTGCGGAACGCCGGCCTCGAGCAAGCCGCACAAATCCCCCGAGCGATGCGGCGTGATGATGGCATCATGGTAGACCAGATCAAAAAGCGGCACGGGAATGCCGGCCTTGGGCGGGTCCAGCGGCGATGAGAAATCCGCGTAGGGGATCAGCCAATCGCAACCGGCCTCGGTGCCCACGATGCCGAGGTGGCGGCGCGCCCAGATGCAGCAGGCCGCGCGGTCTTTCATGGCTTGCGTGCGGGTCGTGGGATGTTCGGGATTGAAATCTTCATCGGGCGGCACGTAACCGAATACGTCAAGGTAGATGCCGTCGGGATGCACGCCATGGTCAAAGAGACCTTCGTAGTTCTTGAGCAGGTGGCCAAGCATGAAACGCGAGTTGAGATACGCCTGCGCGCCGCCGTCCCAATAATCGAGCACGGGAATGGCGCCATCCTTGCGCTGGCCAAAGCGCGTTCCGGGAAACGCGATGGGCGGCGAGGTTTCGTCCTCCTCGTGCACGGCGAGGTGCGGATCGTAGGAAGGCGCGTCCAGATAATAATCGCGGTATTGATCGTGCAGGCTGAAAACGTAGCCGAGTTCATGGCAGGCGTCGGCGAGGCGCTTCATCCCCTCATACCCACCGGCGTCGGGCGCGGGCGGCAGCTCGTCCGGGTGCTGCCGGTCGTAGCCGTAATGCGGCCAGCCGGTGAGGCAGACTTGCAGGCGCGGGATGCCGTTGGTCTTGAGCGCGCGCAAATCCTCCACCCGTTGGTCGAAGCTGGTCATGGTGCGGCGCTTGGCGGGATCGGTGGTGCCATAGCGGCGGCTGCCGGGCTTGAAATCGCGAAGAATGCCGAGGCGGGTGAGCGGCGTCCCGATGAGTTGCTTCACCGCGGGCGAACGCGCGATCTTGTCCTCCAGCGAGACGAACTGGCCGCTGTCCATCACGTAACGGCGATAGCGCTTGGCGAGATCCACGTAATCGCCGTCCGCTACGAAACACATCCGCGCCGATCGCGGATAGCCGAAGTGACCGAGTTGCTCGCGCCAGCGCGGGCCGATGATCGTTGGACCGCCGGCCGGATGGCTGAATTGGTACGCGGCGTCATCGGGCGTCTCGACGATGATCATCATGCCCGAGCGCCCGCGCAGAAAGCCCCACCAGGCCATCGACCAGCATTCGATGATGTTGCTTTGCACCTCGCTCTTGTCGGACGCGACGATCTTGTCATCCTTCATGTCGCGGATGGGACTGTATTCATGTGGCCAATCGCGCGGCAACAGGATGCCGCGGATGTTGCTGAGCACGGTGTAATCCACATCATGCGAATCGAGCGGCGGCGGCCAGTCGAGCCGGCGAACGGCGGTGTCGTGCTCATCGGCGGCGACATCGAAGACCACTTCTTCATCCCTGCCTTCGAGCGCAATCGTCAGATACACAGTGAGGCCGAGCGGCACGGAGTTGGAGGGATTCGACCAGCCGCTGAGGCGAATCTTGACGCCGGTCTTGAACCCGGTCTTGTAGATCTCGACCATGTTCATTCGCGCATCGGCCAGACGCAGAGGAAACTCCTGTCCGTCCGCCTTCACCAGCAGATCGCCGGGAGCCGAGGCAGCCATCGCCCAGAGCGCGGAACCGGCCTGCACCTTCAGCGAGAGATCGGAAGCGTTGACAGTGACCTTGTTCGTGCGGCCGGTGATCGTCCATTGGCCGTCAGCTCGAGAAACCGAAACCTGCGGCGCGCCCCAATCCACAGCCGCTGCCTCCTGGGCGGACAGACGCAGACCCGGCAGGAGCAATGCGGTCAATACGATAACAGTCCGGATTTTAAAATGCTGTGTCGCTTTCATGGGTGGCGGTGATCAATCGGTTCAGTGGAGTCCGTAGAAGTTTGATTTTCCGGTTTGCTGCGTCACGGCCGCGACAACCGCTTCAGTCTTTTGCCCGGAAGGAGTGAGCAGGACCGTTTGACCTTTGGCGAGGTCTAATTCGTATTCGTTGTCCGCGACGCGGCGAACCTTCACGTCCGCCGCGGAAGGGTTGAGCATGTCGGTCACCAGGCGGCAGGGCTCGCCGGCGAGGCTTTCAATCTGGATGAAACGCGTTTCTCCGCTCTGGCGCGCGGCGCTGACCAGAAACGCGCCTTCGGTGCGCAACTTGTGAACGCTCACGTCCTGCCAGGCTTTTGGTATGGCCGGGAAAACACGTATCTTCCCGCCCCAACTGGTGAGCAGCATGTCGTTGAGCGATGCCGCGCCCGAGAGCGGCGTCTCGATGCACGGGCCGGCTTCGGTATAAAGCGTGTTCGGCAGGATTCTCTGGTCGAGAAGTTTGTTGAGGTACATCAACGCATCGTCACCCCGTCCCATGAGCGCGGAGATCGAGGATGCGCCCGTGAACGAATATCCCTGCAACGCCCGCGGCATGCTCATCCAGTGGTTCAGCGATGTGACCACCAGGTCGCGATTCTCCGGCTGATCGAGATTCATGATATGCAGCGGATAGACCATCAGCAGATGGGAATAGTGCCGGTGCGACACCGCGAACGGAACGGACGCGGAAATTTTCAACCCGTTCGTGTCCCTTGGGTACGGCGTCAGCCTGACGAGCGTCTCTCTCCACTTGGGAATGAGCGGGTCATTGATCTTGAGGTGATCGGACGTGTCCAGCAGCGTCTGGCAACCCCAGCGAATCAGCGCAAGATCGATGTTGCAATCAGGATTCGGCGTGGGTTGGTTGGGATACTCCGGTGAATATCCATCAATCGTATGCAACCGGCCATCCGGCCCCTCCTTCAACATGTGAAGGTAATAATTCATGCTGCCCTTCAGGAGCGGAAAGAGCCGCCGGAGCAGGTCCTCATCCATGCTGTAGCGATACTGGAGGTAATAATTATGGAGAACCCATGGCAGGTCGCAAAGTTCGTTGCCGACCGAACGATCGAGGTTGTAGCCCGAGGACCGCCCGATCGCATAAGAGTCCGCGGAGAATTTTTTTGCGTTGGCCGCGAGCGCCTTTTGGCCGTCATCGATCATCTTGCAAAGCGGGTTGCCCAATTCGAGGCGATTCGCCGTGAGGATCGGCCAATACGTAAGCTGAATATTCAGATTCCACCAAATGCGAGGCCAGGGAGTGGTGTTGAACCACGGCCCCATCAGGTCAATCGGCATGCGGTCCGACCGTGTGGCGCTGGCGAACTTGTACATCTGCAGCCAGTAGAAGGACTCCAGACGGGCGTCCGGAATGGACACGAAACTCTCGGGCCAGTACTTGTGCCACCAATCGCGATGCGTGGCGGCGAGATTCTCCAGGCCGCACGCGCTGGCCTTCTCGACGGCACTGCGGGCCTGGGCTGCGGCGGCGCCTTTCGGACCGAAGCCGACGCTCAACAACACCACGCGCGCCCCATCATTCCCGGGAATTTCCGTCCATGCCGTGACGTGCTCCGAACCCGATTTCAGTGGCTGCGCCGAAAAATGAAAGGCGCCGTCGTTGGTAAGTTGCGGTTCGGAATTCTTGTCCGAGTCCGGGATCGTCTGTCTTTGATAGACCGCCCTTGGGTCGGCGGCGAGGCCGGGCTGCCATTCAAAAGTGCAGTCCTTCTCGCCGGCATCGGGCCGGAGTTCGATCACCTGCACCATCTGGTCGGCATGCGTGAAACTGCGGATGCCAATCTTTCCCGCAGTGGTGGTAACCGAACCGGTGAGCTCCGCGTTCCAAAGATCGAGCCGGAGATCAACTCCCTGAAGCGTCCCGGCCGTCTTCAGCACGAGTTCGCCGATGGGGATCCGGCTGTTCGCGAATACCACATCAGAACGGCCCATGCGCCAGTGCAGGTATTTCCCGTCCTCGGAGAGCACGTTTGCGCCGAGCAGACCGTTGCCCGTGAACGCGCCCGCTCCCCACTTGTTCGGCACCTTGGTCCAGACCATGTCCTGCCGCGCCAGGAAACCCGGCCAATCGATTTTATCCACTACCTGGGCGCGAACGGACACGCCGAAGAGAAATAGCAATGCGGCAGACACAAAAGTCCGAAGCACAGCAGGGATTTTCACATTTCGTAAGACGATTGGATTCATAGTTTTAATCACCACCCGTGACTGAATTGTTTCATTTTAAATACAAGGAAAACTCTGAGATGGCCGGACACGCGCGCGCTTGCTCGATAACCAGCCGCACCCTCGATGCGGTGACGGGCTTGGGAAACCGCTCCAGCTTGAGATGACCGATGGACTTGCTGCGAATCGCCGTTTTCCATTGATCACCCTCCAGGTAGTCGATGCGATACGCGATCACACGTTGGCCGAGCGCGATGTTCTCGCGCACCGCGGAAACATCGAAGGTGGCCGGCTGGCCGAGATTCACCTCAAGCCAGCAACCATTCGTGATTCCGTCGTCCGTGGCCCAATACGTTCCGCGCCGGTCGTCCACGGCTTTTCCGGCATCGAAGGCCGGATCGTTGCCGCGCACGTTGCTCGCCTGGGCAGGCTTGCCGCGGGCGAGATCGGTTTGGAAGATCTTTTCAATGGCGGCATGAAACTCACGGAGCCTCTGCGTGTCGGGATCGGGAATGAGCCCCTCGGCGTTGATGGGCACGCTGAGCATGAACACACAATTGCGTCCGGCAGATTTGAAGTAGGCATTGATCAATTTATCGAGCGGCATGACTTGCGTGTCCTCCGCTTCGTGCCAAAACCAACCTGGCCGGAAGCGAATGCATGTTTCCGCCGGCAACCAGAGCGAACCATTGGGATCGCCATTGTTGAGAACGCCGATCTGCTTGCGGTCGGTCAATTCGATCCCCGGCACCGACTTGGGATCGAACGGCGCCCAGTTCGGCTCGCCGGAATGCCCGATGTTGTTTCCATTCCAGCGCGCGCCCGGACCGAGCGCGCTGACGATGATGATTTGCGGCTGAAGTTTTGTGGCAGTCGCGATGTATTCCTGCCAGTCGTACTTTTGGCGCCGGTCCTTGGGGTCCAGGCCAATCGACCCAACCGCCCCCGTCCCCTCCCCGCCCGTGCCGTCAAAACGCAACTCGGCGATTTTCCCGTATCGGGAGAGCAGTTCCGTAAGTTCACCCAAATAGATGCGATTGTACGCGTCCGTTCCGTAAGTGCGATCGTGCCGGTCTTCCGCGGAAAGGTAAAAGCCCGCCTGCAATCCCGCCTCGCGGCACGCATCGGTGAAATCCCGGATGACATCTCCCTTGCCGTCGCGCCATGTGCTCTGCTTGACGCCAAAGTCACCATTCGTGGTCGGCCAGAGGCAAAAACCTTCATGGCCTTTGGCTGGAAGAATAAGCCGCTTGAATCCGCAATCTTTCGCCACCTTCGCCCACTGCCGCGCGTCGAAGTGCGCCGGGCTGAAAAGCTTCGGATCCTCCCTGCCCGTCCCTTCCTCCTGTCCGCTGAAGGTATTGATGCCGAAGTTCAGATACAGCGCCGAGTCGTCGTTCCACGCAAGTTGCGCGGGTGTTGGAATCGGATCGAGCGGCGCGGGCGGGCTGGCGACCGGAACTTGAAACCCGCCCGGAAGGACGACCGCAAGACCAACGCTGGCGAAAAATTTGTTCATAAGGATGGCTCGATCCGTGAACTCAACCTCGCCTTATTGCCGATTCTTGGGCCTGACTTCGGCCAGCGCACTGGCGGGCTCAAAGCTTTCCGGGGGAGAAACAGTGTCAAGGTGCGCGCCAAAGGTGCGAATGGTGGGGCAGGCCAGGGCTTTGACAATGGTCAGGCGAAGCTTGGACGCCTTCGTTTTCGGAAATCGGTCCAGTTTGCAGTGCCCTATCGTGGTCCCGTTCACGATTGTCTTCCAATCGCCCGACGCCTGGCTCCGCGCTTCGATCTTGTACTCCTGCACGCGCTGGCCGAGTTGGATCGCTTCCTCGGTCCGCACCACGTTGAACTCCGCTTCACCGCCCAGATCGACTTCCAGCGACGCGGATGTCACGCCATCATCAGTCGCCCAATACGTTTGCTTGTCGCCATCGACTGCCATGGCCGCGCCGAAGGCTGGATCGTTCCCGCGAACGTTGCTGGCGGATGCCTGTTTGTGCGCGGCAAGGTCCGTGCCGAAAATCTTGTCCAGTGCGGCGCGAAATTCGTGCAGGCGCTGGACGGTTTCATCGGAAAATTGTCCGCGACGATCCGGCGCGACATTGAGCAGCAGGATCGAATTGCGCCCCACCGAGGTGTAATAGAATTTCAACAGCGTGTTGAGGTCCTTGGGCGGCGTGTTGTCCCAGAACCAGTGCCCGACCATCATCGTGTCGCATTCCAGCGGGAACCAGATGCGTTTGGCCTCGTTGGTGTCCGGCGGCGGATACACGCTCCAGCAGGTCAACGGCGCGCAGGCCTGTTCGTTGCCGACCCAGCGGAGATCCTCCGTGATCGGTTCGACGCGCGGACCTTGTTTGATCACGGCGTTGGGCTGAAGCGTCCGGACGGTCTGGATGACCTCCGGCCACGTGGCGACGTTCGCCTTGTTGCCATCGAACCACATCTCGTAGACCGGACCGTAGTTGGAAAGCAATTCGGTCAATTGCCGCCGGTACAATTTCGCGTAAGCGGGGCGGTCCGTGTCATAGTTGGTCTGGTTCCGGTCCCACGGAGAACAATAGATGCCGAACTTGATGCCGTCGGCCTTGCAGGCGTCCGACAATTCGCGCACCACGTCTCCCTTCCCGTTGCGCCAGGTGCTGCTCTTGACGCTGTGCGCGGTTGTCTCAGTCGGCCAGAGACAAAATCCGTCGTGATGCTTGGCAGTGAGAATGATTCCCTTGAACCCGGTCTCCTTCGCCACGCGGGTCCACTGGCGGCAATCAAGATTCGTCGGGTTGAACAACCTGGGGTCCTCGGTTCCCAACCCGGTGCCACGGCCGGTGAAGGTATTCATGCCGAAGTGCGTGAACATGGTGAGCTCGTCCTCCTGCCAGGACAACTGCGCAGGAGAGGGAACGGGGCCCAAGGGCGCGGGCGGTTGCGCGGCAAAAGCTGTCTCGAACGCAAAAAACGCAAGGATGCTTCCGAGCAACGATGTGCACGCGATGCGGAATGGCTTGGTCGAATTCATGTCGCGAAGAATGAGGGGTCGGGTGGGTCTGGGCATTTGAGCAAAAATAGAACCGTGATGGTCAGGCACTTCGACTGGTGGCGAGTTGAACAAACGTCGTATTTCGCCTCCGCAGACGGGGTTGTATCGTTTGAGCATGACCATGCAATCGGTGTTTGTAAATGACTCTTTTCGAAGGGTTTGGTTACATCGATTCCAGCACCGCTGCCGGTCTGTCGTAACCACCAATCATTACATCAGGGAATGAAAACCACTCGCACGTCATGGACGCCGTGGGCGGCGGGGCACGGTCCTTTCAACCCCAACATGGCGCTATACACGCACATTGATCACAATTATTTTCATGATCACACCACGCCGACCTCGAACGGCGGCGAAACCATCGTGCTTGGGGCGATCGGGGACACGGGGGATTACCAGAACCTCTTCAGCCTGGTGGAATACAACCTGTTCGCGAATTGCAGCGGCGATCCGGAAATCGTGTCCGTCAAGAGCTCAAGCAACACGGTTCGATACAACACCGTCCGGACATCCGCGGCGCGATGCCGCTCACGAATTGGTCACGAATTGCCACGAATGCCTTCGATGCCAGCGGGAACTTCACCTTCACCAATGCCATCAACCCCGGCACACAGCAGCAGTTTTATCTTATTGAATTGCAATAAGATGAGCGCCGACTGGACGTAGAACGAATGTTCACTTGTTCCCCTCCAACCGTGTTGTAACCTAAACAAAATGACCCTCTCGACGTTCCGCAGGCGTTTTGCGCGCAGCTCCCCCACCCTTCTCGGTCTGACTGTTTGGCTCCTGATGATGGCCGACGGGCGGGCGCAAATTGGGGGAACAGGCTGGACCGCCGCGCCGTTGAATTTCAAGGTGCAGTGGCCGTACAACACCAACGAGAGCAGCCGCTACTGGCTTTCCAACAACGTTTATCACTGCCTGGTCTACAGCAACGACGTGCCGTTCCAACAGGGCAGCACCACTCTGCCGCGCACCGAGCAACGATTTAACCCGGACTATACCAGCGGCGAGATCCAATACCAGGCCACGATGATGGCGCCGGGCAACGAGAACAGTTATTGCGTTTTCCAGATTCACACCGGCGACGCCCAGTCGGCGCAATTCGGGTCCACCACCTTCATGCTGTTCTGGTTCACGAGCGACGGCGGATCGGTGCATGACTACAGCGGAACCGAGCTGGCGAAAAACCTGGCGAACCAGTGGTTTCAAGTAAACGTGGACCACAACCTGGTCACGCACACCATCCGCGTCTGGATCAACAAAAAGCTTGTCTGGACGCAACAAGATAACGGCGCGACGGATTTCTACATGAAGGATGGCGTGTACGAGCAGTCGCACGGGCCCACACTGCAAATGGACACGTACATCACGAACACCATCCAGTTCTGGACCAGTTCCGGCACCAATCCGCCCGCCCCGCCGGACGGTGTGACGGCATCCGCGGTTGCCGGCCAGGTGTCGCTAGCCTGGAACAGTTCCGTGGCGGCGACGAATTACAATGTGAAGCGTTCCACCAGCAACGGCGGCCCCTACACCACCATCACCACCACGGCGGGCACCAATTACGTGGATACCGGCGTCACCAACGGCACAACGTACTATTACGTCATCACCGCCCTGGATTCGTTCGGCGAAAGCGCGAATTCAACGCAGGTGAACGCCACGCCCGCCAATGCCGGATTCCAACTCGGGGCTTCGCCCGCCTCGGCGGCAATCGTGTCCGGCACGAGCACCAACTTCACGGTCACCATGACCACGAATGCGAGTTTCACCGGGACGACAACTTTTGGCGTTTCGGGGCTGCCCACCGGGGCTAGCGCCAACTTCGTTCCCGCAAGCCTCAACAACGCCGGGACCACCGCCCTGACCATCCAGACCACGACGAACACGCCGGGCGGCAATTACGCGCTGACAATTGTCGGCACAAACGGCATCAATGTGATTTCGACCGGAGCGACGCTGAGCGTCAGCGGGCTGGCGGCAAATCCTGGCACGCTCGAATGGACCGCCGGCAGCGGGACAGACACGAATTGGTCCACCATCCGCAATTGGACCAACATCACTTCGGGAGGTCTGGGTCCGCCGGGACCGATCAACAGCGTACTGTTCACCAACGTGGCTGCCGCGAGCGCTTCCGCTCTCACGGCTCCGGGTTCGGGAGTGATCGTGCCCGGGAGCATCAACACTTTTGTGGATGCGACCATGTCCATCGGCTCCATGACCAATTTCGCCAACGCAGCGAACACCAGCCAGAATTTCGAAAATATCGGCATCGCTCCCGGCGCGACGCTGACCCTAACCAACACCCTCCAGGTCGGCGGCTCGACCAATTATGATTTTGGCGCCAACAACATGACCACGCTGACGGTTGCCGGTTCCGGCGGCACGCTGTCGTTGAGCGGGGGTGGCGCGACCATCAGCTCCGATTCCGCAAGCGCCGGGGCGCATGATGCCATACTGGACCTTTCCGGGCTGGGCACATTCACGATGACCGGCACGCAGATCCGATTGGGTGTGGAGGGCAGCGGAAATGCCCATCACGCGAGCGGCATTTGTTACCTGGCTGCCACGAACATCATCACCCTCACTTCGGCCGGCTACACCACCACCGGCACGGATGGCGCCAGCCCGTATTCCGGCAATCCGGCTCTCTACATCGGCCATAATAGCTCCGCCTTTGGCCTTGGCAGCCAATTGTACCTGGGACTCACCAACGCGCTGTTCCTTGACTATGCAACGATCGGACGCGGCGATACCAATGCGCTGCTGGCGTTCAATCCCGCATTCTTGAGCCAGAATCCCGTCGCGTTTATTCGGGGGACAAACGGCGTCTCCAGCCGCGTAGGAGTTTATGTTGTGGGCGATGTTTCGCCCGGAGCACAGTCCAATAACGCGCCGTCCACGAATGATTTCTCCGGCGGAAATGTGGATGCGCTCATCAATTACATGTGCGTCGGCCGCGGCCGGAATGGAAATTCCAGTTCGACCGGTGGTTCGGGCGTGCTGACGTTCGATACCGGCGCCATCAACGCCAATACACTCGCCCTGGGTTTCCTTTACGTCAGCGGCTCCAACAGCCAGGCGACGGGCACCGTCAATCTCAACGGCTCCGCCACGCTGTCGGTAAACAGCAATTTGCTGCTGGGCTCGCAGGTGCTCACGACCAATGCGGTGCCTGTGTCGGGCCAGGGGACAATCAATCTCAATGGCGGCACGCTGCTCGCGAGCAATATTGTCGGCGCGGGCATTTCGACCATCAACCTGAACAGCGGCACGATCGATTTGCAGTCCACGAATCCCGCCCCCGGAGTGCTCACGAATATTTCGACGCTCCTCGTGGGAACGCCCGCGTCCGGCGACGCGGCGCTCCTGACCGGAGCCGGGACGATCACGGTGTCAAATCCCGTGACGATTTCGGCCAACGGAACGATCGCCGGCAACACAACGATCACAACCCCGGGAATGACGGTCAACGGAGGCATCACGCCCGGCAGCGGCGGGGCGGGCGGCTTCACCAACAACGGACCGGTCACACTCGGCGGAGGCGGCCAGTACAATGTCACGGTTCTGGATGCAACGGCCGGACCAGCGGCGGGTTGGGGCTTCTGGAAGGTCAACGGCAGCATGAACGTGCAGTCAACCGGCGGAAATCCGTTTGTCATCACCGTCCAAACCGCCGGGTCAGCCGCGAATTTCAATTATCACACCAACTATGACTGGGTGGTGGCCACCGTGAGCGGCGGGATTCTGAACTTCGACGCGACGAAATTCCTGGTGGACGATTCGCAATTCCAGAATGACCTGGGCGGCGGTTATTTCTACGTACACACCAGCGGCAACTCGCTTGTTTTGTCGTTTACGAATAATCATCCACCAACGGCAGGGATCGTGATGCAGTACAAAACCGGCGCCACGATGGCCATCCCGGTCGCGGGATTGTCGCCCCAATGGAGCGATCCGGACGGCAATCCGGTTGCCCTCCTGAGCGTCAACACGAGCAGCACCAACGGGTCTGGAAACGTCGGGACCGACGGCGCCTTCATCTATTACACGAATGCGAACAACGTGGCCGACGCCATCCACTACACCGTGCAGGATGTGCGGACAAATCCCCCGGCGGTGTACCGTGTTGGCGACACAGTGCAAACCGGAGTCGGCACCATTGTCCTCGTCCCGCCGCCCGGCATCAGCACGCGCGGGCTGAGCGGAAACAATCTCGTGATCGGCGGCAGCGGCGGGATTCCGAATCGGAACTTCTACACGCTGACGTCAACAAACATCGCGCTGCCCCTGGCCGCCTGGGCGCGGGTCGCCACGAACGTGATTGACGGCAACGGGATCTTCGGGGTCACGAATCCGGTGAACGCTGGCAATTCCCGACAGTTTTATACGCTGCAGTTGCAGTAGTCCCGGGAAGCAGTCTCATAACGCCCTCGGCGGCGTACCATCCACGTTCATTTACAAGTGGCTTCTACCCTCGCGGCAGGCGCACGATAAAAGTGGTTCCGACGTTCTGCTGGCTGAAGACTTCGATGGTGCCGCCGTGCGCTTCAACAATGGCCTTGCATATCGCCAGGCCAAGTCCCGCGTGCCCGGCCTTGCGCGACTTGTCCGCGCGGTAGAATCGTTCAAACAGGTGCGGGAGGTCGGCGGCGGCAATTCCCGGCCCGGTATCGGATACCGTGACGATCGCCAGACCGTTCTTGCTTTGGGCGGTGAGGCGGATTTCGCCGCCGGGTTTGTTGTATTCGACTGCGTTCGTGAGCAGGTTCGTGATCACCTGGCCAATGCGCGCCGAATCACCCATGCAAGTCACCGGCACCAGTTCGATGAGCAGCTTGATGCCGCGCGCGTCGGCAAGAGGTCGGACGAGCTCGGCGCATTCGCGCGCGGTTTCGGCGAGATCGTAGGATAGACGATTGATTGTTTCCTGCCCGGCGTCGAAGCGCGCCAGATCGAGCAGCGATTCGATCAACCCGCGCATCCGCTGGGCCGCCCGCTGGCAGGCTTCGACGGTCTCGCGGTATTCAGCGGGAGTGCGCTCGCGATTCAGCGCGCTTTGCGTCTGGGTGAGCACCACCGAGACCGGCGTGCGCAATTCGTGGGCGGCATCCGAAGTGAACTGGCGTTGCTGGGCGAACGCGGCTTCGAGGCGCGCGAAGGTGGAATTCAGCAGTGCGGCCAGGCGGCCCAGTTCGTTGTCGGTATCGGCGACATCGATGCGCTGCGAGAGGTCGCCAGTGGCGATCCGTCCGGCGGCGGCGCTGATATCATCGATGGGACGAATCGCGCGCGTGGAAAGCCACCAACCGCCCGCGAGACCCAGGGCGAGGACACCGCTGCCGACACCCAGGAGCAGCAAGGCGAGCCGGCGCATTTCGGCATATTCGCCGCTCAATTCGTGACCCACCAGGATGCACTCGCCCGGCGGAGTGAAAACATACATTTCCCGGGAATTGTCCCGCAGCCGGACGGAATCTCCCGGAACACCCCGAACCGGCGTCGGAATTTCTCCGGGCGCGGTTTCCGAGCGCGAGAGTTCCATGCCGTCGCGGCGCCAGAGCACGTAATACCACGCGTTCGGGCCCGCCCCCTCGAAAAGGCTGCGGTCGCGTTCGGGCAGTTGGATGCCAGGGGGCGGCATGTGCTGATCGGGTCCGCCGGGGTCGAGAGAGTTTGGCGCACCAGGATCGGCATTCTCCCTTCGACCGCCCATTGGCGGACCGTCCCTTTGGAGGGCGGCCATCAGCACCGAACAACGTTGCTGCAAATCCTGGTCAATGCGGCGGAACCGGCTGAGGCGATCCAACTGGAGCGCGGTGAAACCGAACCCGGCGAGCACGAGCAGCAGCACGAGGCCATGCCAGAGTTGGAGCCGCCAGCGGATGGAGTTGAAGAACATGATCAGCCTTCGATGGCGTAGCCGTGGCCGCGGCGCGTCACGATGAAATCGTGCCCGAGTTTTTTGCGGATGTTCGAGACGTGAACGTCGAGCAGGTTGGACAGGCTGTCCTCGTTCTCGTCGAAGAGGCTGTCGTAGATCTGCGTGCGGGTGACCAGTTCGCCACGACGAAGCGCGAGCAGCTCAACGATGCCATATTCCCGGGCCGTCAGCGTCACCGGGCTGCCGTCGCGGTGCACCACGCGGGCGGCGGTATCAACGACCACATGGCCAATCTCAATCCTGGGGCTCGCCTGCCCTGAACTCCGCCGGATGAGCGCGCGCAGCCGGGCGAAGAGTTCAGGAAGATCGAACGGCTTGACCAGGTAATCGTCCGCGCCGGAATCCAGGCCGCGCACCCGGTCGCGTGTTTGATCGCGCGCGGTCAGCATCAGGACGGGAGTTCTCTTGGCGCGGCGGAACTGGTTGAGAACGTCCCAGCCGTCCAGCTTGGGCAGCATCACGTCGAGCACCAGGGCATCGTAATGGGAACCCAGAGCCTTTTCGAGGCCCTCCTCGCCATCGGCCGCGGTGTCCACGGCATAACCCTCCTCCCGCAACGCCAGCGCAATGCCGCGGAGCAGATCGGGTTCGTCTTCGATGACCAGGATTCTCACAACTCGGGGTTTAACAGAACCCCGCAACGTCGTCAGCATCGCAAAACGAACCTTAAGATTAGATGAAGAAATCATTCGCGCGAAATCGAAACCACTTAACGTTGGCTTAAGGTGGCTCGAATTAAGATTGGCTCATGAATATCGCAAACAACACTTCGCGAAATACATTTGCCGGATGGAACTCAATATGCCTGCTCGCAGTCGCCGCCTTCTTCGCCGCCGCGCGGAACGCCGGCGCCACCACCGATCCGCAGATCACCACCTGGCTGACTTCCTTCTCGGGACGTTACGCCCGGATTTACACCACCGACACGGCCCGGACCAACGGCGCGTCCCTGACCACGTGGACCAATTCGAGCACGGCGACGGCGCAATCGCTGCCCACCTACTGCGGAATTCAGGAGGTGGATTACTCGAGCAACTGGGTTTACGTCCGCACGCCGGACCTGGCCGAGTACACGATGGGCCCATGGTACAATGACTCCAGCCGCACGACTCTTTTCATCGCCTTTCCTACGAATCAACACGTCTTGTATGTGCTTCCCCGAACGGCAACCTTGACCAATCCGCCCGCGTCCAAAACGGTCACATACGGGGCGGTGGATGCGATCGGATATTTTGTAAACGGCGTGGCGATGTTCGACGCGCTGGACGGGTGGGTTTGGAACGGGTCGAGCGAGCAGAACGGCGGAAGTTACCAATGGCGGCGCGCGGCCTATCCGAACGAGGGCGTGACCATGGACCCGAGCATCTCGCACCAGCAGAACACGGGCGAATATCATAACCACGCCGACCCGATTGGGCTGCGTTACACGCTCGGCGACCACGTGGACTTCAATCCCGCCACCAAAATTTACACTGAGTCAACCAATGCGCCGACGAAGCACTCGCCCATCCTGGGCTGGGTGCGCGACGGTTATCCGATCTACGGGCCGTACGGATATTCCAATCCCACGAACCCGGCGAGCGGTGTTCGACGAATGGTCAGCGGCTACCAGTTGCGCAACGGCCAGAACGGCGCCGATGACGTGACCGCCTCCGGCCGGACCCTCCCCGCCTGGATGCTGCGCAACAACGGCAACACGGCGCAGACCGGCCCGACAGTCAATTCGACCTATCCGCTCGGGCGCTATTTGCAGGATTATGCGTATCTGGGTGATCTGACCAATTCACTCACGGGCACGAATTATCAACTCGGCACCGATTTCGATCTCAATGAATACGACGTGCGCTGGTGCGTGACGCCGGAGTTTCCCGGCGGCACCTACGCGTATTTCGTGACGATTGACGCGAATGGAACACCCATTGCGCCGTGGAACGTGGGCATGTTCTTCTTTGGAACGCCCACCGGCACCAAGGGGACGAGCATCACTGAAACCGTAACGACGAACTTTGCAGGCGCTCCGCACCTGCAGCCGGTACTGACCGCTCCCAAGGTGAACAATGGAACAATCGCGCTGACGTGGAGCGCGACCGAAGGCGGAAGTTACGTCGTGGAATCGACGACCAATTTCAGTTCGTGGAGCACCAACGCAACCGGCGTTTCGGCGGTGTTGAACTCGGCAAGTTACACCAACGGGACATCGGGAGCGAATCGTTTCTACCGGGTCGGGCAGACTTCGCTGGCCAGCTATGACCCGGTGGTCATTCCCACCGGGAGCAGTTCGGTTGCACCCGGCGGCAGCGCCAGTCGCGGTACGACAGTGACCGTGACCATCACCCTGCCCAGCAATCCTCCGTGGCCTCCCGCCGGCGCGCCGATCACCAGCGTCACACTGGCAGGCACGATCACTGGGACGAGCATTTCGGATGCGACCCAGGGCGCCGTGGTTGCGACGTTCACCATTCCTTCGAATGCGCCCACCGGCGCGCAGGAGATCGACGTCACTTTCAAATTCGGCCCCACGTACACGATGAGCGGCGCATTCACCATCAACTAATGAAAACGACAATATTGCTGATCGTTGGGATGGCGGTTGTTTGCTGCCGCAAGGCGGCGGCGGACGCGCAATTAACCTCGTGGCTCACGGTCAATGCCGGACAATACGCACGCGTTTACACCACCACGAACGCGCGCGCGAGCGGAACCACGGTCACCACCTGGAGCGGGCAATCTCTGCCGGCTTATGCGGACGTGGCGGAAGTGTCGCATTCATCCACATGGCTCTACGTAAAATACACCGGGCTGGCCAGCCACATCATGGGCCCCTGGCTCACGCCGCAGGGAGGACAGTTCATGTTCTGGCCGACGAACCAGCACGGGATCAGCCGGTTTCCACGCACACCGACCCTGCCCACCGGCAACAAAACCACCACCGGCACGGGCTATTCCGGGATTTACGTGAACGGAGTGGCAATCTTCAACGCGCTGGACGGCAAAGCGTGGAACGGTTCGTCGATGGTGATGGGACCGCACAATCAACTGACCTATTACTGGCACCGCAATGCGCCGATCGGAGAGGGATTCAATTTTGATTACGCGCTCGGTCATCAGCCGCCGACCGGAGTTTACCACACGCACCAGAACCCGATTGCGCTGCGATATCAACTGGGCGATCACGTGGATTACAACTCCGCAACCAGGAACTATTCCGAAAGCACCAACCCGGTGACGAAGCATTCGCCGATCATCGGCTGGGCTTACGACGGCTATCCAATTTACGGACCTTACGGCTACAGCATCACGAACGATCCGACCAGCGGCGTGCGCCGAATGGTGAGCGGATACGTGGAGCGCGACGGGAACAACGGGACCGACAGCGTTGCGTCGAATCTTTCGGTCATTCCGGCGTGGTACGCGCGGTTCCGGCAGAAACTGGGCAGCTCCTATTCCACAACCGCGAGCACTGCCCGGCCGGCAGTCGATTCGACGTATCCGCTGGGGACGTTCGCCGAGGACTGGTCTTACCTGGGCGACCTGACCAATCCGTCCACCGGACAGCCATACAAGCAGGGAAGCGATTTTGCTCTCGACGAATACAATTGCCGTTGGTGTTACACGCCGGAATACCCGGCGGGCACTTACGCTTACTTCGTGGCGAACAATGCCAATGGCAACGGCACGTATCCCTACGTGTTCGGCTACGAATTCGTCGGAAACGCGACCGGGGGAACGGTGACCAGCATCACGGAAGCGGTGACCACCAATTTCACGGGAGGGGCGAATTCGACGTTGAAGCTGTCGCCGCCAACCATCAGCAACAATGTCGTCACGCTGGTCTGGACCGCGACGGAGGGCGGGATTTATCGGGTGGATGCCGGCGGCGATCTGAGCAAATGGGCAACGAATGCCAGCGGCATCGCCGCGGTGCTGAATCACGGAACCAACACCACCAGCAAAACAACGACGAACCAGTTCTTCCGGGTTGTGCGCACCGGGCTGGCTTCGTACGACCCAAATTGAACAAGGAGAAATATGAAGATTCATTTGTTATTTTCCGCAATGGCCACCGGGATTATGCTCACAACCATGCACGCTGAAGCCGCCGACCCACAGATCAGTTCGTGGTTCACGCTGGATTCGGGAAAGTTTGCGCAAATCTACCGGAGCGAGGCCGACCTGATGGCGGGACGGACGGCCACTACCTGGCAGAACGGATGGATGGGCCAATACCAGCCGGCGCACGATGGCGTGCAGGAAATCCTGAGTTCGGCGAATTGGATTTACGTGCGCAGCACCGGGCTCGGCAGCCATGTCATGGGACCCTGGTACATGGACCCGGCCCGGCAGCGCGTCTTCCCCAATCTCCCAACTGACCAACACTTCATCTATTGTTTTCCCCGGCACCCCGTCCCGCAGACGGGGGATGAATTCAATCCGCTGGGCGAAATCGGCATGTTTGTGGATGGCGTGCGGATGTTTGACGCGAATGACGCGTTTTCCTATTCCACCGCGAATGGGCGGGACGCGTCTCCCGTTGCGCGCATCGGGCACGGCGACCAGATTTGGAATCGCGATGCGTTCGTGAACGAGGGAATGACCTTCGATGCGGCGCTCGGCCACCAGCAGAATCGGGGCACGTATCATTATCACGCCGAGCCGATCGCGCTGCGTTATCTGCTCGGTGATCACGTGGATTTCGATCCCGCCACGAAGACCTATCACGAGAGCCGGACTCCGCCCGCCAGGCATTCGCCGATTCTTGGCTGGATGCAGGATGGCTATCCGCTTTACGGGCCGTACGGTTATGCAAACCTGACGAATCCCGCGGGCGGTGTGCGACGGATGGTGTCCGGCTTTGCGGCGCGCAACGGGGCGAATGGCACGGACAACCTCGCGCAGACCGGGCGACATGCCGTGCCTGCCTGGACCGCGCGGGAATTCGGCGGGTCCGCGGCTCTTCGTCCGTTCGAGTATGGCCCGAATGTCAGCGCGCAATATCCGATCGGCCACTACCTCGAGGACTATGCGTTCCTCGGTGATGTGGGAAAAACCCAGGGGCGCGATTTTGACCTGGACGAGTGCAATGGCCGCTGGTGCGTAACGCCGGAATTTCCGCAGGGTACGTACGCGTATTTCACGACCATTGATGCGGACGGCAAGCCCGTCTACCCCTACAACATGGGCCGGCGCTATCACGGCCAGCCTACCGGGCGACTGCTGCGGGCGATCGCCGAACCGGTGACGACGAACTTCACAGTGCACGCGAGCAGTTCCGGGGCGACCGCATCGGCGGCTGCCTCCAAAACCGTGGCGTTGACCTGGACCGCGAACGGCGGAGGGACCTATCAGGCGGGCGCAAAATGAAAGCAGCGCGGGCAATCCTGTTGACGGTGCTTTTATGGATGGCGGAACTGCCGCTGTCGGCCGGCACATTGCGGGTGGAAATCACGCCGCGCGTATCGGGGGAAGCGCTTCAACCGGCATCGCTGCGCTATCAGACTTCGGCGGGAGAAACCTTCTCGGTGACGCGAGTCAGTTACCTGCTCAGCGAGTTCGCACTCCAGCGCAATGACGGGTCGTGGCTGGAACTGACGAATGCAGCCGGTTGGTTCGATTTCGAGCAGAACCGGAATTCGTTGCGGCTCGAGGAGGTGCCAGCGGGCGAGTATCGGTCGATGCGGTTCGCCGTTGGCCTGGGCACGAATCTGAATCATGCGGATGTTGCGCAATTTCCCGCCGGGCATCCGCTCAATCCGAATCTCAACGGGCTGCACTGGAGCTGGCAGGGCGGCTACATTTTTCTGGCGCTGGAGGGACTGTGGCGCAATGCGACGGGACAACTCGACGGTTGGGCGTATCATCTGGCGCGCGACACGAATTGCACCCGGATCACCCTGCCCACCGCTCTGGCGATCACGAACGAGAGCCTGGTGGAGTTGGATTTCGACGTGGCGACGCTGCTAAACGCGCCGCGACCGTTGTCCTTCGCCAGGGACGGATCGTCCACGCATTCGCGCGATGGCGATCCCGTAGCCGCGGCGATCGTACGGAATCTGCCGGGCGCCTTCCGCGTGCGAAAGATCACGGCACTGACAGAGAATGAAATTGCGGCGGCAAACCCCAAACCGCTGTATCTGCCGCAGACCTTCACACCGGTTCCATTCACGATGAGCGCCACCTTCCCAATCCCCGATCTGCCGCGGGACAATCCGCTGACGGCGGAACGCGTGGAACTGGGGCGGCGCCTGTTCTTCGACAAGCAGCTTTCCGTGAACAACGAACAGGCCTGCGCCGATTGTCATTCGCCCGGCATGGCGTTTACCGACGGGCGGCGGACTAGCCGGGGAGCGGAGGGAGAATTTGGTCCCCGCAACGCAATGCCGCTGTTCAACCTGGCGTGGAAGCATTCTTTTTTTTGGGACGGCCGCGCCGCGAGCCTTCGGGAACAGGTGCTGCAACCGATGCAAAATCCCATTGAGATGCACGAGACGCTCACAAACCTGACCGTGAAACTGGGACAGACCAACGAGCCCTATCCCGCGCTGTTCCGAAGCGCGTTCGGGTCGGCGGAAGTCACCATGGAAAAGGCGGCACTCGCGCTGGAGGATTATCTGCTGACCTTGACGTCGTACGATTCAAAATTCGACAGGGCAATGCGCGGTGAGCAGGCACTTGCTCCGGAGGAGCAGCGGGGATTCGAATTATTCTCGACCGAATACGATCCGCGGCGCGGACAATACGGGGCGGATTGTTTTCATTGCCACGGCGGGATGTTGTTCCAGAGCCAGTCCTTTGCGAACAATGGTTTGGATGACACCTTCGCCGACATCGGCCGGGCAAAGGTTACCGGCAAAGACGCTGACAAGGGGAAGTTCGCCGTTCCCTCACTGCGCAACGTGGCGTTGACCGGCCCCTACATGCATGACGGACGTTTTCAGACACTGGACGAGGTGGTGGAACATTATGCGACCGGCGTGAAACGCAGCGCGACCCTGGATCCCAATATAGCCAAGCATCCGGACGGAGGCGTGCCGTTGAGTGCGCCTGACAAGAAGGCGCTGGTGGCGTTCTTGAACACACTGACGGACTACCAATTCCTGCGCGCCAAAACGTTGCAGGCAGGAGACAAGTGAAGCCGTGTGCGCGACTGCCCTTACCAATTCCTGGTCCGGTAAATGGCGAGGTTGGGAGTGTTGCCGAGAGCGTAGAGGGCGGTGAGATCCTTCAAGCGCATCAATTTCCAAGGCTGCGCGTAATTGTTGCCATTCTTGGTGAAGATGATGTCGTCGGCGAGATAAACGCCGGAGTGAATGGCATCACCGTGTTCATCGAGGACGAGGATCACATCCCCGTAAAGGGAAGGCTTGGCCACCTGATAATAGTTGGAGGAGAGATAGCCGCTGGCGAATTTGGGATCGGCAAGCCGGTCGTCCGGTGTTTCGTTGAAGAAATTCAACGTGCTCCAATGGCAATCCAGTGAGGGATCGCCGGGCTTGGTGGGAAGCGGGGAGGTGTAGAGACGATCGCGGGCGAAGGGCGGGAGCAAATGCAGCAGATTGACCGTCCCGCCACCGGGGAGGCGTTTGATGGATTCGAGCAGCGGCCGGACATCCTTGACCTGGATGCCGCGCTCCCAGTAACCGAGAAGTTTGTCGATATCGGTGTCGGGGCGAATGCGTACGGAGGCGAGAACAGCATTTTGACTGGAGAGGGCCTTGAGCCATTGCAGGCGTTCCTTTTCGGATGAGAGATGGCGTTGGACGATTTCCAGATCGCTGAAGCACTGAATATCGCCGCGTGTGTAAAGCAACTTGCGCATCAGTTCCACAATGGCGGGGCTCAGATGATTGTTCCCGAAGCGCTCCTCAAATGAGCGGCCGGGAAAACAAACGGGAAAACGCATGAAATGATTCACCGGATCGTGCGAGAGCTCGGCGTAGAGCTTTGCGCGCACCTTCGGATCCATCGCTAGGATGAGGTTCTCGCCCGGATGGACGGTAGTGTTCGAGGTGGTGGCATCCACAATTTCAGGGACGAGGAAACGGTCGGCCTGATCGGCCGACATGCCACACCAGACGAGAAGAGCCCGGACGCGATCAGGAGCGAGGCTGGAGAAAACCCAGGTGGGCGTCTGGTTGGTGTTGCTGTCGAAGCCCACGTATTCTTCCGGCTGTTCCAGTTCAATGTCGCTGGTGACCAGTTCGCCCCAGGGCGCCGGAGAGCCCGCGGCCGTGGAGGAATCGGCGCTCGCGTCATCAACAACCGGCGGGCAGGGAACATTGGCGACAGCTTTCGAATGGCGGGAAACAAGGCCATACGTCACCAGACCGGCGGCGGCCACCAATGCCAGGCTGAAGACGATCAGTCCGGTGAGGTTGATCTGGACGACGAAGCCGGCGTTGGAAGTGGACTTCGGTGATCCTGGAACTCCTTTTTTGCGCATGGAACGTCTTAAACCCTGCCGCCAACAAACCTGTCTGTTAATAATTACAACAACATCAATAATACGTGTACGTATTCGACGGCCTGAGTTTAGAGCGAATCGCCTCAAAGAGCAAGTTCCCATTCGTCTGACAGGAGGGGAACCCGCGGTGTCATTTATCAATGAGTCAACGGGCCGGGCGAAGAGTTGAATTGGGCCCGAAACCTGCTGGCGAAACCCGGGAATTTGCTTGCCCAAAGGTAAACGGCAGGGTTAGTTGCGGGCTTTCAACGGCGGTTTGAGACAAACGGGTGCGCGTGAAACGAATCGATGCAGCGAAACTGCTGACGGCTGCGGCGCTGGGCGGAATGCCCTGGGCGGCAACCGCCAACGGTGTGCGCCTGGTGAGCCAGGACGCGTTTGCGGGCGCGCGCGGCGAAGCATTCGTGGCCACGGCGGACAATCCGTCAGCAATCTACTACAATGTGGCGGGGATCACGCAGTTGGACGGACTGAACGTTCGCGGCGGCATCTACACGCTTTATCTGGACACGAAATTCACGCCACCGAGCGGCGCGCCGAACAGCGGGACCACCTATCAGGACAGCGATCATTGGGCTGCGGCGCCACAATTCTTCGGGACCTACACGCTGAAGGAGGCGCCGGTCAGTTTCGGCCTGGGAGTCTACGCGCCCTACGGTGCCAGCATCACCTGGCCTGATGACACGGGGTTTCGGGCGGTGGCGACGAAAGGATCGCTGACGTATGTGCGGATGAATCCGGTGATCGCGCTGAAACTGGCGCCCAACCTGTCCATCGGCGGCGGGGTGTTTGCGGATTACGGGAAGATCGACCTGGAGCAAGGCTTGCGGCCGACGGCGTCTCCGCTGGCGAATTATTTCGCGTTCAAGGGCCACGGCTGGAGCATGGGTTACAACCTGGGCATCCTCTGGCAACCGCTGGAGCAACTGTCATTCGGCGTGACGTTTCGTCGCAGCGAAACGGACATGCGCATGAAGGGCCAGACGGAACTGGAGCAGCGGCCGTTGCCGCATCTTTATCCGGCGATCAGCATTCCGGCGCACGCGGATTTTTCGTTTCCCGAGACGGCGGTGTTCGGCGTTTCGTACCGGCCCACGCCCGATTGGAACTTCGAATTCGACGCGGATTACACGGATTGGCAGACGTTCGGGACGGTGACGATTGTGCAGGAACAGCCCGCGCCGTTTCCCGTGCAGCAAAACATCCCGGTGCGGCTCAATTGGCAGGACAGCTGGATGTATGAATTCGGCGTGACGCGGTATCTGGCGAACGGCTGGCACGTGAGCGCGGGCTACGTGTTCAACGAGAATTCGGTTCCAGACTCGTATTATACTCCGATCGTGGCCGACATGGACCGGCATTTCATCGGGGTGGGCGCGGGGAAAAAAGGAAAACGGATTGATTTCGATGTGACCTACCAATTTGGGTATGGGCCGCCGCACGCGGTGAGCGGGAGCACGGCCTCGTCAACTCCGGGCCAGTTTGCGGGTCAGAACGCGGACGGGACTTACAAATTCATGAGCCACGCGGTGCTTGTGTCGGCGGGAGTGCACTTCTGAAACTCCGGGTCCGGCCGAACCGGGAGCCCCGGTCATTTTTTCATCCTCACCAAAAAGGTGTGGTTGGTGCCAGTCATGGTCTTGACCGGAGGCACCAATTCATAAAAATACGGTCCCGTGCGCTGAATTTTGTCCGCCAGATGCAGCTGGCCGCCGCCGTAAATTCCATAATTTGTCCGGTATCCCGGGAACGCGAACACCAAGCCGCCCTGGATATCCTTTCGGGGACTCCTGAGATGAACGATACCGTCCTCATTGGAAGCCCGCAGTTGCATGGGACCGTTACCAAAGTAATGTCCCGACAGCAGGTGGAATGAGTCCTCCCTCCACACGGTTGAGACCCCTCTCAGCGGCTGGTCCGTGTCGGCATCCACCACCTTAAAATGAACGGTATGAACGCACGCGGTCAACAGAGCAAGGGCCGCGAGTGAGGCGGACAGTCGCAGACGAAGCCGGTTGAAAGCATCCACGACCCAAGGATGGAACGGGTCCGGCAGTCCCGTAAAGCAAAGATTCGAAGCCGGGAATCTCCATTTTCGACCTCGACAAGCGGGACCCGGGAATCGAGAATTAGAAACCGGCTGTGGCGGAAAACCAGCCGAACGAACTAAAACCGCATGATTAGTCACGCTTCAATCTCCGAGTGCATCGCGCGCCTGCGTGAGTTCATCCGTTCCACCGGCGGGAGGAAAGATTCTTGCGAACAGGAATTCAACGAATTGGCGCTCGAACTTTTTGCCTGGCAATTCGCGCGCAATGAAGCGTATCGCCGCTTGTGCGAGGTTCGCGGCACGACGCCCGCGCGCGTGCGGAGTTGGCGGGACATCCCGGCGGCGCCGACATCCGCTTTCAAGGAGTGGGAGATGACCTGCCTGCGGCCCGAGGAACGGGAGCGGGTCTTTTATTCGAGCGGAACCACAGAGCAGCGGCCAAGCCGGCATTTCCACAATCAAGAATCCCTGGAGATTTATGAAGCCTCGCTTTTGAAGTGGTTTGAAGGGCATTTGCTAGACGGGAAGGAAGAAGCACCGAGACTTCTTTTTTTGACTCCGCGGGCGAAGGAAGCGCCGCGTTCGTCACTGGTGCACATGTTCGAAATAGTGGATCGGGAGCTTGGACGGGATCAGGCGGTGTTCGGCGGCAAGATGGCTGCTCAGGAGGCGTGGGAATTGGATTTGCCGGGAGTGATTGCCAGTCTGGACGGTGCGGTAATCAGCGGGGAGCCACTAATGCTCCTGGGCACGGCGTTCAATTTCGTGCATCTGGTGGATTATCTCGAGAGCGCAGGGAAGCAGTATGAATTGCCGCGCGGCTCACGGGTGATGGAGACGGGTGGTTACAAGGGGCGATCGCGCGCGCTGGCGAAAAGCGAATTGCACGCGCTGATCACGGCTCGCCTGGGAGTTCCTCGAGAGAATATCATTTGCGAATACGGGATGAGCGAGTTGGGATCGCAGGCTTATGACCGCGTCTACGGAGCGGCCGCCGGAGAGAGTCGTATTTTCCAGTTTCCTCCGTGGGCGAGGGTGCGGGTGATTTCACCGGAAACGGGAGCGGACGTGAAGGATGGCGAAATCGGGTTGATTCGAGTTTATGATCTGGCGAATGTGCATTCGGTGATCGGCGTTCAGACGGAAGATCTCGGGGTAAGACGCGGCGCGGGGTTTGAACTGCTGGGCCGGGCCGCGGAGGCGGAGCGGCGGGGTTGTTCGTTGATGAGCGCATAAACAATGGAAGTGAAGAGCGAAGCAACATGGAAACCGGCGGGCATGGTCAAGCAAACCGTGGCGGATCGCCTGCGACAATACGGAGAGCAAGCGCGGGCGAGATGGAAACCCTCCTTTGCTGCGAAAGGCGTGGAGTATCCACCGGCACGGGTCGCTCTGGCGGGATTAAAACAGGAGAAGCAGTTGCAGGTTTATGCGGCTGGTGTGGGACAGGCGTGGAGAATGGTGGGCGCATTTCCCATTTTGGCGGCGAGCGGCGCGCAGGGCCCGAAACTGCGCGAGGGAGACCGACAGGTGCCTGAGGGAATCTATCCCGTGGAATCGCTGAATCCCAACAGCCGGTTTCACCTGGCGTTGCGCATTGGATATCCGAACGAGTTCGACCGCGAGCAGGCGAAAAGGGACGGACGCACAAACCTCGGCGGGGACATTATGATCCACGGGTCGGATGTGTCGGTCGGCTGCCTGGCCGTGGGCGACCAAGTGGCGGAGGATTTGTTTGTGCTGGCCGCGGATACGGGCATTGCGAATGTGACGATTATTTTGAGCCCGGTGGATTTTCGAAAACAGGAGATGCCACGGGAATTGGCATCGCTGCCGCCGTGGACCAGGGAGCTTTATGGAGCGATCGTTGCGCGGCTGCGGGAATTACCCCTGGAGTGATGGAATATATGGACCTGCCGAATTATTTTTTGGCTGACTTGCCGCCGGAAGCAACGCTGACGCCGACGGTAATCGAAGAAGCCTGCCAGACGCTAAAACGGAATCGCGAGTCCTATTTGCGGGAGCGGACAACGGCAGGACTCGTGCGGCTGCTGGCCGGCGTAGGCGAAAACTGGCTGGAGCCGGAATACCCGTTTCGCAAGCTGGCACTGGAACAAGGGCCGAAGGCAACAGGCTTCTCCGCGGCGACGTTGGCGTCGGGATTGGACGGTTTCTTCAAGGAATTGACGGCCGAGAATCTGCAGGCGCTGCTGGCGCAGGACCTCGGGCACGCGCAGCGGCTGGATGAACCGTCGGCGACGAGCACGGAACAGAAGGCGCAGCGCGCGGCAATGGTGACCGGGCCGGAGTTGATCGCCCACGTGGCGGCCGGCAGAATTCCCAATCCGGCGTTTATGAGCTTTGTGCTGGGTGTGCTGACGCGGTCAGCGCAATTCATGAAATGCCCGGCCGGAGCGTCGTTCTTGCCCCGATTATTTGCGCATTCGCTGTACGATGCCGATCCGAAGCTGGGAGCGTGCCTGGAAATTGCGGAATGGCGCGGGGGAACGTCGCACCTGGAGAAGGCATTGTTCGAGCGGGCTGATTGTGTGACGGCGACGGGCGGCGATGAGGCCCTTGCCGCCATAAAAAGGCAGGTTCCGGCAAAGGCCAGGTTTTTGGGATACGGACATCAGGTGAGCTTCGCCTTCATCGCGCTGGAGATGTTGTCGGGCTTCGGTGCAAAGAAGATTGCGGCGCGCGCAGCGGCGGACGTCACCGCGTGGGATCAATTGGGCTGTTTGTCGCCGCACGTGATCTATGTCGAGAGCGGCGGAGGAATGCCGCCGGAAGGATTTGCGGAACTGCTGGCGGAGGAACTCGCCCGGCGCGAGCAGTCGGAGCCGCGAGGCGAACTGCCGGCCGAAACGGCGGCGGTGATCGCGTCCAAGCGGGCGTTCTATGAAATTCGCGCGGCGCATTCGCCGGACACGCGGCATTGGTGCAGCCAGAATTCAACCGCCTGGACGGTGATTTACGAGGCCGATCCGCGGTTTCAGCTCTCGTGCCTGAACCGGTTCATCTATGTCAAAAGCGTGGCGCATCTCACCGAGGCGCTGCAAGGCGCGGACCATGTGCGCGGGAGCGTCTCGACGGTGGGAATGGCGGCTCCGGAGGAGCTGTCGGCGAAGCTGGTATCGGAACTCGCGCGCTGGGGCGTGACGCGGGTGTGCCCGCTCGGGCGAATGCAGCATCCACCGCTGACCTGGCGGCATGATGGGCGGCCGTCGCTGGGAGACCTGGTGACGTGGACCGATTGGGAGATGTGAGGGGGACGGAATTCAGAAGCAGAATTCAGAATGAAAAAGACGAATGACGAACCGGTGAAGATGGAATTGCGGAAGACGTTTCAATTTGAAGCGGCCCATTTGCTGCCACATCTGCCGAAGACGCACAAATGCCGGCGACTGCATGGGCACAGCTTCAAGGCAGAGATCGCGGTGTCGGGCGCATGCGATCCGAAGCTGGGCTGGGTGATGGATTACGCGAAGATTTCGGAAGTGTTCAAGCCGATCTGGGCGAAGCTGGATCATCATTATCTGAATGAGATTCCGGGATTGGAAAATCCGACGAGCGAGAACCTGGCAGTGTGGATCTGGAGGAAGCTGAAGCCGAACCTGCCTGAACTGGTCGAGGTGGTGGTGGCGGAGACGTGCACGGCAAAGTGTGTTTATAGAGGCACGTAGGTGTCACGATTAAGCGGCCTGGATGAACATCCAAGATCCAAGGACCAAGATCCAAAAAATCACAAATTCCAATTTCCAATCGCGCCAAAATGGTCCGAATCAAGGTTTATCTGCGAGAACCATGTTGGTGCCGGTCAGCGGGTCCTGAGGGACGAATTTTAGATAGTCCGGGACGAGGTCGGAGGCGGATTTAGGGGCGCCGCCGTGCTCCAGGGAGTAGGCGCGTTCCGCGAGAATCAAGATAAGCTGGCCGGTCTGTCTCTGGAGGACCGACCGGCGTTGGATGAGCCTGTGGTAATCAGCATGCCACTGGCTGATGCGATGGGTCACCATCAGTTCGTGGAACCGTTCCCCAAGGGTGTCCGTACAGTCGTGGAAGGCGATTTCTCGATCGACGACTTCGCCGGGAGGATCACGGTTGTCCCGCGTGGAGACGAGCTTTGCGATGACACTGCGACAGGTTTCGGCATCCAGACCGCCGCTGATCTGGCGCAGCGCCAGAAGACCGCGAAACTCCCCGGAGAGAGCCACGAGCTCACTGAACAGCAATCCTCCATGCGCAGACTGCCGGTTAAATTGCATAATCTCGAAGTAGATGCGCACGGCGTCGTTTGTGCGGCCTTCGAGTTCTGCGAGCCGTCCTTCGCCCAGCATGGTCATGGTGAGCGCCTTGAAGTCGGTGACCTGTTTCATCTGGTCCATGCCGTAGCCTCGGGAATAGACGACGGGAAGGCGACAATCGCGGGTCAGGCCCAGCCGCACGAGCCTGAGCGCCTCCGCATTCGAAGAAACGAAGTCATGAAGGCTCGATATATTGGTCGAAGCAAAAGCCTGACCCGTGCGCAAACCGGCGGCTTTGACGAAATCATCGTAACCATTGGGATTGGGCAGCGGAACGGGAGGCGGAGGGCGCTGGCGGAAGAGACCGAGGGCCACCAAGAGGACAGCGAAACCGAAAACAATAATCCCAACGCAACGCTTCGTAAATCCTGGAGAGAGTGGCGGCATTCAAGGATTGAGAATCATGTTCGTCCCGGTAAGCGGATCTTGCGGAATGGATTTCAAATAGGCCGGGACGATATCTGAGGTGGAATTGGGAGCGCCGCCGTGCTCCAGGGAATAGGCGCGGGAAGCGAGCGTGAGAATGAGCCGGCGGCGATTCTTTTCGGCGCCGTGGAATTTGGTCAGGAAATTCCGGATACTCGCCTTCTGCTGGGCGGATGACAAGAAGCCGGCCAGTCGCTGCATCATCCCAAATTTATGAGAGAAGGCCTTTTCTTGATCGAGGACCTCCTGAGCAGTATCGCTGGAAGCGTCGATATCGCTCAAGGCTCCCGCCGCCTCCCGGAGCTGGACGGCGTTCAATTCTCTCGATAATCTCGAGAGGGCGCCAAGGCTGGTGTTTTCACAGGCCATCGCCGACAGGGAATCGATCATAACACCTCCACGAGCAGCTTCGTGGGAAAATCTTTCAGCATCCAAATCGATCCGCAGTGCGTCATTCGTCCGATGCTCCAGTTCGGCAAGCCGGGCTTCGGCCATGAGCGCAAACGCAAGATTTTTATTTCTGCCAAGTTCGTTGAAATGAACGGTCAGGTTCGTCGGCGTCACAGCAGGCACACGGCATTCCCGGGTGAGACCGAGGTGCAGCAGTTTGAAGGCACCGGCGTTCGTCTGGACGAAATCGCGGAGGGTTGCCTCGGAGAACGTGCGGTAATTGGAGGGATCGCCGGAGAGCATGGCGCCGGCTTTGACGAAGTCGTCATAACCATTGGGATTGGGCAGAGGCTTGGGCGGGGGCGTGGTATCGCCGAGGAGCACAACCGCGATAATCGCAAGATTGACAGTGACAACCAGAAGAATGATCCAGTAGAGAACACGGCGCGCCTTCATGGATGCTTCACCTTGACACAACGGGGGGCGAGGTCAATGCAGGATTCAATGGTCCCAGGCTGAGAAACGGGTTGATTTGGGCCGGGGTGTTCGTGTAGTTAGTGGGCGCACTACTCACATGAAAACGCGATTCATTCATCTGGCGGCAGCATTTACGGTGGCATTTGGGATGTCGGCGAAGCCGGCGCGCGCGGGGGACACGGTGGATTTCGACAAGGAAGTAAAACCCATTCTCGAGGCATCGTGTGTGAGTTGCCACACCGCAGACAAGGTAAAGGGCAAGCTGCGGCTGGATACCTACAAGGATGCCCTGAAGGGCGGCGAGACAGGACCGGCAATCGTTCCCGGTGACAGCGCGAAGAGCCTGCTCTACACAACGACCACGTTGCCGCCCGACGATGACAAGTTCATGCCCACCAAAGGCGACCATCTGACCGACGCGCAGAAGGACACGTTGAAGCGGTGGATTGAGCAGGGCGCCAAGTGGCCCGAGGGCGAAACGCTCAAGGCCACAAAGAATCCTGAGCCCAAGAAGTAGGTGACTCCCGAAAGCGGAAAAGGCGTCCATCAGAGATCCAGGTCCGGCAGCGATAGTTCGCGTTGGACCGAACGGAGGAATTTGCTAACATTGGCGCCAGATCGTCTTTCCAAAGCGGTCATTACAGGCAGCCCGTAGGCAACCAATACACAAAGCAGACATATGGGCACGACAACCAACGCGATTGACAAAATTGAGTACGTCAAGACGAAGCTGATTGATCTGGGTTACGAGAAAGGACCCTCGATTTTCGGAGCGCTGGTGATCCTGGTGGTCGGCTGGATTATCGCACGATGGCTGTGCGCAATCCTGATGCGGTCCCTGGAAAGAAAGGAAATGGAACCGCCGGTCAGGATGCTGATCGTGCGCGCCGTCAGGTTGCTGGTGCTGGTGTTCACACTGCTCGTGGCGCTTGCCACGATGGGAGCGGATGTGACCGCCATGGTTGCCGGCCTCAGCGTGGCCGGCGTGGGAATCGGCCTCGCCACACAGGGAGTTCTGAGCAACATGATCGCCGGGCTGACCATCATCTTCACGAAGCCCTTCCGTGTTGGTGAATATGTGGAACTCGCCGGTGTTCAGGGACAGGTGAGGTCGATTGAATTATTCTCGACGGTGTTGACACACCCGGACATGTCCACCGTGGTGGTCCCCAATCGCAAGATCGTGGGCGATATCCTGCACAACTACGGCAAGATCCGGCAGCTTGACCTGACAGTGGGCGTGGCCTACGGGACGAACACGGCGCAGGCGCTCGCGTTGCTGCGGGAAATTGTGTGCAGCAACCCGCGCGTGTTGAAGAGCCCGGAGCCGGTGGTGGGCATCAGCACACTTTCCGATTCCTCCATCAATATCGCCATCCGGCCGTGGACCTCGGTGGCCGACAGCGGAGTGGCGGGGGCGGAGATTTACCAGTCCATCATCACGCTGTTCCGGCAGCAGAACATCGAAATTCCCTTCCCGCAGCGCGAAGTGCGCCTGATCAACGGCACGGTGCAGGCCTGATATTCGATCCGACCGCGCTGGGGTAATGACCCCGTTGCCAAAGCGCCCGGGCCGTTCACACTTGCGGGAACATGCAAGTGGCCTTTGAAAAGGGCGCGGTCCGGCTGGAAACCGCGGCTTCGCAATTCCCGTCGATTTCCGGTGGCGCCGGGAAATCGCATCTGCTCGTACTCACCGCCGATCCGCGTCATCCGCTCTACAGCAGCTGGCTTCCGCATTGGAAGGGACCATGGACGACCGTCTCCCCAGCTGAAGCGGCGGTCGAGCATTGGCGTGAGGCGGCGCTGGTGGTGACCCATGATACTTATGTGGACCCCGGCCGGAGTCGCGTGCAGGAAATTGTGGCGGCGGACGTGCCGACGTTGATTCTCGCGGACGGAATACTCGAGTATCGCAACACGTGGGAACACCCGCAATTGGTGCCCGGCGCGATTTTTCAACCGGTGCTGGGGCACAAGCTGGCATGTATCGGCCGTTCGCAGGCACGGGTGGTGGAATCGTGGGGGAACGCGGGGAAATGCGAAGTGGTGGGCAGCCCCCGCCTGGATCGTTATGCGCAACTGCGGCGGCGGGAGCGAAAACCGGGCGAGCCGTTTCGCCTGCTGATCATGACGGCGTTGACGCCGTTTTTTACCAGGCGTCATCGCGATTTGCTGACATCCGCGCTGCGGGCGGCGAAGGCATTCCTTGGGAGCCGAAAAGAGATCGCCGGCTGCCGCGTGGAACCGGTGTGGCGGCTTACGAAAGGGCTGGAGCGCGAGTTGAACGTTCCATCGGACGCCTCCGAACTTACGGGACTGGGCATCGCCGAGGTCCTGCAGACGGTGGACGCCGTGCTAACCACGGCGTCGACGTCCATGCTCGAGGCGATGTTGCTCGGGCTGCCGGTGGCGGTGCTGGATTACGACAACAGCCCCGCGTATGTGCAGCCGGCCTGGCGGGTCAGCGCTCCCGAACACCTGCCCACTGTCATCGAAGAATTGGTGAACCCGCCCGCGCCCAAACTGCTGTTTCAGGATTTGACGCTGCACGACGCACTGGAATGCGCCACACCGGCCACGCCGCGGCTGCTGCAATTGATCTCGGAGATGGTCCGGCACAGCGAGGACGCCCGTGATCGCGGAGAAGCGCCCCGGTTTCCCGCGCAAATCCTCGCGACTGAAACCGCCAGGCATTCAGCACCTGAACTTACTTCCGATTTCCCGGTCCTGAGCCGTCTTCAGACGTAGCCCAATTGCTTCAACCAATAGCCGGCCCGTTCCTCGAACTCCCGTTCCTGATCCGGAGTAAACCAGTTCCGCCAGTCGCCCGCCTCGCCCTTCCGGAAGAAGCTGTGGCGGTCCTCGTCGCCGGGCTGGCGCCCTCCTGAAAGCTTGTCGAAAGCCGCCGCATCGACGCACGAGCGCACGATTCGCGGGGTGGCATCGAGTCCGAGGAACGAGAACAACTGCGCCGCCTCGGTCTCCGGCTGGAAGAGGAAGCGCTCATACCGGACCGGCAGGTAATGCGCGAAGAGACTCTGCGCCTTGAGACCGGCGCTCACCGCTTCGATCCAGACCTGTGTGAACCATTGAAATTCCGCCTCTGGAATCCGGCGTTCGCGCAGGGCCTCCTCGAATCGGGGCTTGTCCGCCTCTGACGCGCCGCGCAGGCGCAGGTTCAGCCAATGCACCGCGCCGGATACGACCACATCACGCCCGTCGCGTGTCAGGTTGATGAATTTGATCTGCGGATGATACTCGCGCAGCACCTCCAGCGCAGACTTGGCAGTGCCCGGATACGGGGTGAATTTTTCGCCGTACACGGACTTGGCGGTCGCCGACAGCGCGGTTGCGCCAATGGTGTCAAGCACGTTGAACAACAGTGTCCGGTAATAGGTGACACGGCCGGTTTCCAATTGCGGCACTGCGGGCGCGTGATAACAGCTCAACACGTTCACGAATTTCTCCACGGTCAGGTGCGGCGTGGAGAGCGATTTGGGATCGAAGTAATCGCCAAACGCGCGCGACTCCGCGCAGAGCGCTTCCGGATGGCAGGAGATGAGGCGCTGCAACCACGTGGTCCCTGACTTGGGCGAAGCGAAGACCAGGAAGGACATTTGCGGCTGCCGGAAAAAACGGCGTGGCTGTCCCCGCTTCAGGAAAGAAAGCTTCATTCTTTTTTATCGCACCGGCTGCATGCCGGAAATCGAGGAAAGCGTAGCCTCTCCGAACCATTGGGAAATGGGGTGTTTACCCTTTGGTCGACAATCCGCGACCGCCCTGCCCTACTTCAAAAGATGATAGAGATGATGCAGGAAGGCGGCGTTATCACATTGCAGGTAATGCATCGTGCCGCCGACACGCGAGAAGCTCTTGCAGAAGCGGAGGTAGTAAGCCGGGTTGTCCTTGGGCGGCTCGCCCTTTGACCAATCCCAGCCGCCGCCGTCCTGAATATCCACAACATACACCGTGTGCCCATGCACAATCGCCCGGTCCTCCTGCAGTCGGACATTGTTCACGCAACTGATGCTCTTCTCGAACACCTGCGGCGCCATCACGGACGAACCAACCGACAGCACCACGCCGTTATCGAGTGTGTCCACCGAACTGCCGAGCAATTGAAAATCCAATCCCGCCGCGCGCCCGATCACCGCGCCGTTGAACATAGGATGATTCGCGATGATGTCGTAGCCGATGCCGGGATGGACCGAGAGCGGCACGCCGAGACGGAAGGCGTTGGCGAGCACGGACGCGTGCTTCCACGGATGCCGCACCTCAATGCGGTCCGTCGGCAGGTTGTGCGCCAGAATTGCCTGCAACAACTCCGCGCGCGCCGAGGCCAGCGGATGCGACGGCTCCGACCTCAACGACGCCTTCAGCCAATCGATGCCCGGCAGCGTGGCGCCGTCCTCCGCAATGAAACGTCCCAGGCTCCGTCCGTAACCTTCCTCCGACAGCGCGCCGGCCAGCAGCGCGAGATGAATATTCCGTCCCGTCTCGTCCCAGGTGCCGAAGGTGCCCGTGGTAATGTTGTTTTTGACGCTTTCGGTCGAGCGCCCGAGAAAGGCGAATTCCCAATCGTGAATGGTCCCTGCGCCGTTGGTCGCCACGTGAGTGATCCAGCCCAGTTCAAGGCAGCGATTCAAAATATCCGCGGCGCCATTCTTGATCAGATGCGCACCGTAAAGCAGCATGACGCCCGCGCGCCGTTTGTGCGCGGAAGCGATGGTTCGCGCGCACTCGCGCACAGCCTGCATCAACGGCTCCGGCAACGCGGGCGGACGGCCGTCGGGATTGACAAGAATATCCTCCAGCGCGCTTTCGCTGAAGCGCTCCTCGATCGGCAGCACCTTCAGCCGCGCCAAATCCATGGGCTTGGGCGGCTTCCTCATGCGCCTTCCCCTTTCCTGGCAAATGATCGTTGGTCCGCGTTGTCAATCATGCTTGAAAATATTGTGCTCTGCTTTGGCGGGAACTGCAATCACTACCGCGCGGGTGCGGTCCCCGATGCCCGTTTTGCGCGGGCGCGTGTCCGGCTAATTTTCCTGGTGCGGCACGGCGTCCAGGCAATCCCGCACAGCCCGGGCCAGCGTGGACCGGCTGTAGGGCTTTTGCAGGAATCGCGTGTTGATCTGGCCGGACATGTCGCCATTGAGATCCTCGACGTTGTAGCCGCTGGTGAAAATCACCTTCAACGCCGGCTTGTTGGCTGTCAACGAATCGGCCAGGTCCTTCCCGGAAAGGCCGTCCGGCATGATCATGTCGGTCAGCAGCAAATCCACATCTCCCTTGCAACGCTGCCAGACCGTGAGCGCCTCCACGCCCGACCCGGCCTCGAACACGCGATAACCGCAATCCTGCAAAATCAACTGCGCCAGGTCGCGCAGCACCGGCTCGTCCTCGACGACCAGAATCGTCTCGCTTCCTCCGCGCACCAGTGTCGCCGTCGGAGAGTCCGCATTGCCCGTGGATTGAGTCGTCTCGCGCGAGGTTGCGGGAATGTAAATGTTGAACGTCGTGCCCCGGCCCAACTCGCTCTCCACCTCGATCCATCCCGAGTGCTGTTTCACGATGCCGTATACCGTCGCAAGACCGAGACCGGTTCCCTTGTTTCCCTTGGTGGTGAAGAACGGTTCGAAAATCCGCTTGATCGTCGCGGCGTCCATGCCGGTGCCGTTGTCGGTCACCTGCAGCCGCACAAAAACTCCCGGGTGCGCGTCGGCGTGCAGCTTCGCGTACGATTCATCGATCTGCACCGCGTCGGTCTGGACCAGCAGTTCCCCGCCCTTCGTCATGGCGTCGCGCGCGTTCACGGCGAGATTCATCAACACCTGCTCCATCATTCCGGCGTCGGCGAGGATTGGCGGCAATTGCGGCCCGGACCTGCACGTGAGCATGATGGTTTCGCCCAGCAACCGTTGCAGCATCTTGCTCAGGTTCGCGACCACGTCCTTCAAATCGAGCACCTTCGGCTGGATCACCTGCTTGCGGCTGAACATCAGCAACTGCCGCGTCAAACTGGCCGCCCGCTCCGCCGCGAACGACACCGCCTGGATCGACGTCGTCATCGCCGGCGAAAGATTCGGCCGCGACATCAACAATCCCGAGTGCCCCTGGATGATGGTGAGAATGTTGTTGAAGTCGTGCGCCACGCCCGCGGCCAATTGCCCCACTGACTCCATCTTCTGCGCCTGGCGCAACTGTTCCTCAAGGCTCGTTCGCTCGGTCGTGTCCTCCACGTAACAATGCACCGCCGCGCTGGTGGTGATCGGATAAAACGACCACGACAAAATCCGCCCGTTGCGCCGCGTCTCGAGATCCAGCCGGTCCCGGCCCGTGGCCAGGCAGGTCTGGACGATTCCCTCCGTGTCGGGCGGCAGCACCGCCCCCGGATGCTTCTCGCCCAGCAGATTCGCCATCCGCAACGCCGCGTCGTTGAAGAACGTCAGCTTGCCTTCATTCGAAAATTCCAGCACCGGATTGGGATTCAGCTTCGCGAACGCCGCCAGCTTCTGCAGCTCCGGCTCGGTGCGCTGCCGATCCACAGCCATCGCCAGCGCCGTGGTGATCGCCAGCAGAAAGTGCAGTTCATCCTCCGAGAACACCCGCTCGCGCGTGGTGCAAACGCCCAGCGTCCCGTACGGCAGGCCGTGCCCGCCGCGGATCACCAGCGTCACGGTGCTCACGACGCCGTGCTCCAGCAGGAACGCGGGCGTTTCAAATCGCCGGTCCTCGGCCAGGTTGCGGACGATCACCGGCTCGCCGGAATTGAGGGTGTATCCATCCTGCGAAGTCTCCTCCGCCTCGATCGTCAGCGTGTCCACGAGCCCGTCCTGCCAGCCCGCACCCGCCCGCATCAAGAGAGTCCTGGCGTCCGGCTGCAACTCCATCACCTTCACGTACTGGACATCGAGCGTCTGCGCGAGCAACAGGACCACCTGGTTGAACAACGCCGGCAAATCCGACGCGACCAGCGCGAATTGTCCCACCGCCGCCAGCACCGTTTGCTGGTGCGCGCGGCTCACCAACGCCCGTTCGCCGCGTTCCCGCTCGTAAATCTGCTTCTCCAGCGCATCCGCCAGCGCGTCAAACGACCGCGCCAGCTCGCCGAGTTCGCTTTTGTCGTCGCCTTTGCCCGTGCGCGCCGAGAGATTGCCCGACGCGAAACCGCGCACCGCGGCCAGCAACGCACGCACCTGCCGGAGAATGAAAAGTTCACCGCCCACCCACGCCGCCGCGAGCGCGAGCAAGCCAATCAGGAAACCCACCCACGAAGATTTGGATCCTGCGAAATGCAGGATCAACAGGGCCGGGGCGACGGCCAAAAAAACCATGCCCGCCAGGCGGAATCGGACACTCGCAAGACGTTTCATGGCCAAGCAGTGCAAGATTAGCTCCCGCCCTTGGTCGAAGCAAAATCTATTTGGCAAAACGCACATAAAATCCATCGCTCCCCCGCCCGCCCGTCCCGTAATAAGACATTTTTGCTCCGCTTCGGTACGCGCATTCGGCAGCGCGCTTTTTTCTGTGGCGCAGCCCCGAAACCTTTCCGGTCTGCAGGTTCTCCTCTTTCGCGGAGCGCGCCTGTGTCCAACGGACCAGGCGCAGCAACCCCCGCCAACCCATCGCGCCAACTCGTGCCGGAACACCCGCCCACGCGCCAGCGTCTTGGAGTGCGGCGTGCAGCACCGCTTTCAAACCCGCCCGCCCACCCGCCGCTCACATTTCCACTACACCGCTCACTCATACTTAAATCCGGATTTCTTCGGCCCGCGCCTGTGTCCAACAGACCAGGCGCAGCAACGCCCGCCAACCGATCGCGCCAACTCGCGCCGGAATACCCACCCACGCGCCAGCGTCTTGGAGTGCGGCGTTGAGCGCCGCTTTCAAACCCGCCCTCACGCCGAACGCGTCCGCTCACTTGCCCGAACCTGTCATTCATATCGGACCCTGGCTTCTTTCTCCGCTGCGCCTTCATCTTTGCCCCAGTTTTCCTTTGCGTTCTTCGCGCGAAACAAAATATCGGAAAAAGCGGAAAATATCGGAAAATCCTTTCGTATCCCTCTGATCCCCAACGATCCTGCAAGCACCCCTTTGATCGGAAACTCTCCGCCCATGGTAAACGAACTCCCGAACCTCGCAAAGTCGGGGAGCGCGGCTGTGTCCGCAGGACCAGCCGCAGCACTGTCCGCCCACCCAACGCGATCATTCAATCGACCAGCCCCCTCATTCATATTGGACCTTGGATTTTGGATTTTCCCTGGACCTTGGATCTTGCGAGCTTGGAGCTTCCGCGCCTCCGGCGCGGCCCCCCTCCCCCATGCCATTTTGCTGCAAACATCTGCAAATAACTGCAAACATCCCCAAAAACCTGCAAACCGCCGACGGGCTGCCAATGCGGGGCTCCCAGACCCCCACCGATGCGCCGCACACGGGCATATCCCTCTTTCCCAACCGAACACCGAACACTTGCAAACTGAAAACTCGTTTTGCTTCCGCGCTTCGGCGACGGCGGCTCCCCAATCTGATAATTTGAGAATCTGATAATCTGACAATCAGATTGATTTTTTTCATCATCATTCACTCCCCCATCCTACCAAAGGGGGTAGGACAACGACGGTCCAACCCCCTCGCTAAATTTTCACAATTTCATTGAGATTACGCCACTGCCATCAGGGCGCCGAAGCCTTGGCGTAGGCGGCTGCATCCTATTATATGAGAAGTATTTGCAGGGCTTCGCCAGTCGGTCAGCTATTCAAATCCAATTCACCTGGGCGCCTCCGTAACAGCCAAAAGTACGTATTGCTTATTCCCTGGCCTCCGCGCGCAACGTTGCCAGATCGACCTCACAATTGAGAAATTACGTCACCTGGCCCGCTGGCAAGAAATCGTCTTTTCCCTTGATGGTCCGTTCGGAAGCACCCGGTCCAGCCGCACGCAGGCCATCTGCGTCAATCTGCGTTCATCTGCGGTCTGGTTCTTCTTCTTGTCCCTCCATTCGCGTCCACTCGCGTCCATTCGCGGTTGGTCCTCTTTCTAGGGTCCCCGCCCCATTTGCGACTCCCGCCGAAATCCCTACTCTCATCACGCGGTTTTCCCAATCGCCCGTCGTATGTGGAAATGGCTCCGTCACAGAAGATCCCCATCCTCCCCAACTCCCGTGGATTACCAACGGGAATACAACGACTACTGGTCCCGACCGGATCGCTGGGGGTCTCACTCGTTCGCTGACGCGGGATTGCTGGCCGATCACATCGTCACACCCGGCGGCGGGGGCAATGTGCTCGATGTCGGTTGCGGCATGGGCCTGCTCGTCCGCACGCTCGTCGAACGCGGCGTGGACGCGCACGGCCTCGATGTCGCCGAACGCGTCATCCGTCACGGCCAGACACTTTCCCCAGGCCGGTTCCATCTCGGTTCGATCCTAAAAATGCCGTTTCCGGACGAATCCTTTCACACGGTGGTCAGCACCGATTGTTTCGAACACCTGGCCGAGACCGACGTACCGCGCGCCATGCTCGAACTTCGCCGGGTCGCGCGGCGCAATCTTATCATCCGCCTCGCGACAACCGAGGATCGCGACCGGCGCTGGCATCTCACCATCCGCGATCGCGCGTGGTGGGAGGCGCGCTTCTTCGAGGCTGGTTTCCGCAAGCATCCGCTGACCCAGGCCGTTGTCCCCTACGAGGCGCTCGAAACCGACGGCCGCCAGATAACGATGGTATTCGAAAAAATTCCGGACGCCGCCCGCGAGAAGTTCCCTCTGGCCGCGCTGAAAGCCGAACGCGATCTCCACATGGACATGCTCCGCGAAGGCGGCCGCCGCTCGGACGCGCACCTGGCCCGTTACACGCTCGCGCGCCAATACCTGCCGGCGGACGGCCTCATACTCGACGCGGCCTGCGGCCTCGGCTACGGCAGCGCGCTGCTGGCCCACTCCGCGCCCTCGCTGCGCGTCATCGGCATCGATTCGAGCGACTACGCCGTGAACTACGCAACCGACAATTTCACGCCATGGCTTCCGAACCTTGAATTTCGCCGGGGTGATGTCTGCCGGTTGGACGCGATTGCGGACAACTCCGTCGGGCTGATCGCGTCCTTCGAAACCGTCGAGCATCTGAAGCATCCGGAGAAATTCCTCCTGGAAGTGAAACGCGTCCTCAAGCCGGACGGCGTGTTCATCGGGTCGGTTCCGAACATGTGGGTGGATGAAACCGGCCGCGACCCGAACCCGTGGCATTTCCACACGTTCGATCTGCCGAAGTTGGTCGCGCTTTGCCGCCAGTTCCTTGCCGTGAAGGAAGTCCACCGCCAGACCGCCGGCGGCGGCATGAAACTCCCCCACGCCCCGCGCCGCCTCGAGCAATTGAAATTCCCGCTCCCCGACACTCCCACCGACGCCGAATGGTGGATCATTTGCGCCTGCCCTTGAGCGCGCTCACTTTGACGGAGCGCGCCTGTGTCCGCAGGACCAGGCGCAGCAATGTCCGCCAGCCGACCGTTTCCGAATGTTCCCGACCCTAAACGCCCTCCAGAACACTTCCGGATGCTTGCTCGCGATTCTGAGCAGGACCTTCGCCGGGCCGGTTGGTGAACGGCGACCCTGTTCCCAATTCTGCAGTGTATCAGCGCTGATTCCGAGCACCGCGGCGAATTTTGACTGAGACAAACCCAGTTTTCCGCGCACTTTCACAACATCATTCTTCGGATCAGATTTGAATGTGCGCGCAGGCTTGAGTTCACCCTTCTCGATGGCCTTCGCCTGCTTCACGCTCTCCAGCAACTCTTCAAACAATTCCTTCTTCATGGCTGCAGTTCGTTTTTCAATAAATCAGAACCATGGCCGTGGCCTCCTGGGCTGCCTGAACAGCGCTCTTCCCTGCCGGGAGCCGATCCGCGGTGAGTTTGCCCGTCAGACCGGGTACCGTTTCTATCAAATCACGCAAATACTTTACTTTCACCGCATAATTTACGTTTTGAGGAATCGAGCCGGAATTCACCAGGGCGGCAATGTCATTGAGCTTGGCCCGGACGATTCCCACCACGGAACCATTGTCAGCAACCAGCGGGCCGCCCGAGTTCCCAGGCTGAATCGGCACGCTGATCTGATATTGGGAGGGATCGTCCTCCGCACCGGACAGGCTGCTGATTTTGCCGTCGGTGTACTTTGGTGAGGCGCCCTGAACCTCGAAATTTGGATAGCCAATGGTGAATACAGAATCGCCAAGGTTCAAAAGCCGGTTGAAATCGAGCGGCAGAGGCGCAAATGTCCCCTCAACCTTTATTATCGCCAGATCAAAAGTGCGGCTGGCCTTTACGACGCGGGCGTCAAAAGTTTCCGAAGGAGTTCTCACACGAATCTTTTTCGCGCCTTCAACCACATGGTTGTTGGTGACCAGAAAACCATCCTTTGTAATGAAAAACCCCGTACCGCTCGCCGACAGGACGTCCGGTTCATCAGAAGAGGAAACCTGGCTCAGCATCGAAGAAGCGGGCGATGAAATCCGGGCCGAATCGGCCAACCCTCTCAATATCTGGTCGGGAATCTCCTCACGCGAACACGCCCGGCCGGTGTCGTAAGAACGTATGACACGCGTGTCGTCGTTCTTATTAATGTAAGAGTATGTGCCGGTCAGTTTTGCCCGAAAGCTGAACAGTTCCGTGTCCGAAACTGCCGCCAGGCCTTTTACGTGGATCACCTGGACGTAAGGCGTAACCGGGCTTGGATCGACAAGGTCGTCGCCATCGCCCAGATGTTGGATCAGTTTGACGTTCTGAAAGGAATACCACGCGCTCTGTTTCTTCCGCAAATCGTAGACGACACCATCAACCTCTCGAAACTGGCCCGCGGCAACCGCCCTGTCGAGTTCCTGGGATAAAAGCCGCTCAGGATCATACCCGAGACTTCTCAGGAAAGCGCCCGACAGTTCCGAGAGCTTGATGATGCCGCCGCCGGCACTGTCATTGTAGCGATAAACAAGGCCGGAACCGTCCACTTTAACGATTCTCACGTTTTCAAAAACTGTACCTTGAAGATTCGTGAACGTGATCGAGTTAGTCTGGGCGGCTGGCACTGCGGAGCACCCAAAAAAAACGGACATGCCGATATACCCAAACAGTCTTGTAATCGCTCGCATATTAATCTTGTAGATGCATGGTTCACAAAACACAACCGGAATCAGCCGAAGGTTCCATTCTCTGGACATCCAATGAGCGGCTGCGCTCTGTGGCGTGCGCCGTTCCATTATCTAATACGAAGCAGATTGCCGAATCTTTCAGAATTCCGCTCCGTTGGCCCATGGCTTCAAGCCCGTCATTGACCCCCGCCAATGTTTCCCCCATCTTTTCGCATCAAACACAAGACCTATGAGAATTCTCAAATACATTTTTGCCTTGGCCGCGCTGGGCTTGCTGGCTGGCTGCGCGGGGACACAGGAGGAGCGATTCGGAGACAACCTTGCCGCCCACAGATTGCGCGTGCTGGTGGTGACGGGCGGGCACGGCTTTAAGCCGGAGCACTTTTATCAGATGTTCGACAACGACCCGGGCATCACCTACACCGCCGTTTCCCAAAAGAAGGCCGCGGAGGCGTACGATCGCAACGATCTGCTCTCCTTCGACGCGGTCGTCCTCTACGATGCGCCCAGCAACATCACCGACGAGCAAAAGGCCAGGTTTCTCTCCCTGTTCGATCACGGCGTCGGCGTGGTGGTGTTGCACCATGCCTACCTGGCGTATCCGATGTGGCATGAGTTCGGACGGATTGCGGGCGGCAAATATGTGTACACTGCGGAGCAATTGAAGGAAGGGCTGGAATCCTCGGACTACAAGGGCAACGTGGACATCCCGATGACCATCGTGGCGACGAATCACCCGGTCACCGCCGGCCTGGGCGACTTCGTGCTGCGCGACGAGCTTTACACCAAAATGCACATGGAATCCGACGTGACGCCGCTGATCACCAGCACCGGTGGCGAACTCATCGCGTGGACGCGCATGGAAAAGAAATCGCGCGTGGTGGGCATCATCGTCGGCCACGGCCAGAGCTGCTACGAAGACCCGAATTTCCTCAAACTTCTGCGCCAAAGCATCCGCTGGACGGCGGCGGGGAAGGAACACGAGGATGAAAGACAGTGAGGGATTCGGTGGCAGGTGGATCTTGACAGTTCTGCCAACCCTGCGAACCGAAAGTCAAAATTAGACAGAACGATCGCCCTCACCCTGACCCTCTCCCATTCTCGGGAGAGGGAACAGCTGTGAACGGTCCAGTTTGGCCTGAGTGGGATGGATATATGTCCGCAGCCTGCTGAAGGAGAGTGAAAAGCTGGGTAATGTTCAACCTGCCCTGAACCTGCGGGTTCAGGGGCTCAATGCGCGACTTGTTTGGGGGAATTCCATGTCGCGATTGCCCGGAATTGCCTTGCCCTACCGCAAAATCCGTGCACACTGGCGCAAGCACTTAAGACTCCTTGGAAACCACCTATGAAAAGACGTCTTGCGGTCGCCCTCACTCTTGGGGCTGCAACTCTCTGCTCGTTCGCGGGCACCCTTTACGTTCCCAATTTTTCGTTCGAATCGCCGTCGACAGACTTCGTCGATCCGCGAATTGACTCCTGGCAGAAGGAACCGCAGCCGGGCACGTTCGACACGAATGTCTTCGGCGCGTGGGACAATCTTGCCGGCGTGTTCGTCAACGCCCCGTCCACCAACGCGGATCACATCGACAACTGCAACGGTGCCCAGCTCGCGTACGTGTTCGCGTATCCGCAGGCCGGCATCTTCCAGGATTATGACTCGACCGACTGGTCGAATGCGACGCCGACGCACGCGTTCAACGCCTCTTTTGTACCGGGCAAATCCTATCATCTCACGGTCGCGCTGACGAGCAGCCGGGAGGAGGAGCTTAACCCCGGCTCAACGATTCTTCTGGGCTTGTACTACCGTGATGGCACCAATATGGTAACGGTTGCCTCCACCACCGTGACCTACGATACCACCGTTTTCACGAACATCACGCACCTGGTCGATTTCCACGTCAACGTTCCTACCGTGCAGACCAATGACGTCTGGGCGGGCAAACACATTGGCATCCAGATCATGTCGACCGTGGACCCGTTCCTTCTGGGCGGCGTCTGGGACGTGGATAACGTCCGTTTGACGGAGACGATCGACGTCCCGAATTTTTCCTTTGAATCGCCGGCGACAGACTTTGTCGATCCGCGAATCGATTCCTGGCAGAAGGAGCCGCAACCGGGCACGTTCGACACGAACGTATTCGGGGCGTGGGACAACCTCGCGGGTCTGTTTGCCAATCCTCCGTCAACCAATGCCGACCACATCGACAACTGCGATGGGAATCAGCTCGCCTACGTTTTCAGCTATCCGCAGGTGGGATTTTTCCAGGGCTTTGACTCGCTGGACTGGTCCAACACGGTGCCCACACATGCGTTTAACGCGACTTATACGGCGGGCAAGACCTACACGCTGACGGCGGCGTTCACCAGCAGCAGCGAGGAGCCACTGACGCCGGGCGCGACCTTGCAGACGAGCCTTTATTATCTTGATCCCTCGAGCAACAGGATCCCGGTGGCCGCGACGACCATTACATATGATACGAACGTGTTCACGAACCTGAACCACCTGGTTGACTTTCATGTCACCGTTCCCGAAGTGCATCCGACCGATCCGTGGGCCGGTAAAAAAATCGGCGTCGAGTTCATGTCCACCGTTTCGCCGTTTCTGATTGGCGGCGTGTGGGACGTGGACAACGTCCGCCTGGCCGAAACAGTCGCCACCGAAGTCGTCAATCCCGTGAATGCGAATGGCGTCTTCACATTCACGTTGCTGGGAGAGCCGGGCAGCGTGGTGAATATTCTGTCGTCAACCAATGTCGCGCAGTTGCTCGGCTCCTGGCCGGTATTTGCCACGGTTACGAACGTCTCCGGCTCGGCCACCATCACGGACCCGGCAACCAACAGCCACCGGTTTTATCGAGCCCGGGGGATGTGAAAAACTAGAAGCCATGCCGCCACGGTCACCAGTATCACGCTCGAAAGGCTTTACGCTGGTCGAACTCCTGGTGGTGATGGCAATCATCGCGATTCTCGCGGCTTTATTGCTGCCGGCGTTTGCGTCGGCGAAGGACAAGGCGAGAAAGGTCGCATGTATATCAAACCTCCGGCAGTTGGGCATCGCCATCCGGACGTACGCCTCGGATGGTGACGGTCGAATTCCCTACGGGCCCTCGGCGCCGCCTTTCAGCAATCCATCGGATTTCTATCCGTCGACCGGGGCGCCCACGAGCTTGATCTCACTGCAAAGCGGTGCGCCGGTTGGACTGGGTTTGCTGCTGCAGCATTACCTCACCGGCGAGCCCGAAATCCTGTTTTGCCCGGGAGCGGACCAGGCGGTTGACGCGGCCACCGAGCTCGCAAAGGTCGGCGTCAGCCAGGCGCAGTCGGGATATTATTATCGGCACGGGGGAAACACCCTTTTGCACGACACTTACGCCGCCACGAACAGTCCGGAGCACCTCAAGCTCGACAGCCTGGGACTCAACCGCAACGGCCAGCCGATTCGCGCCCTGGCGTTGGACACAATCTTCCTGTGCCCGCCCGACCTGGCAACCTACGGCGTCAAACCGAGCACGCATCATCGGCAGAGATACGCCAATATCCTGTTCGAAGACGGCCACGCGGCGTCCCGGTCCAATCGCGATCAGGAATTCACCGTTGACTTGAACAACTACGCCGAGATCACGAGCGCGTTTGACAAGATCCTCAGGGTCCTGGAAACCGCCGACCTCGTACCCTGACCCGCGGGCACTGTCTTCGACCGTTTCTCCAGATTGGACTTGGAAGGAAGGGATTATTTGCGCCGGAATCAATCCGGTTGGACACCCCATTTGCCTAGGATGCCGCCAAGGCTCATTGTAGCTGCTGAATCGGAGCTGGAAACCCTCGCCTGGTATGATCAACGTGATTGCCAAACTGTTGCCGGTGACCGTCGGGGCAGCGGTTTTGCCATTGTGGATCATCATCACGCTGCTATTGCTGCGCGGCAAAGGAGGCCCGGTGAGAGCGGCGGCGTTCGTTGCCGGCGGAATGACGGTGCGAGTGCTGCAATTCATGCTGTTCAGCCGGGTTTTTGGCGCAATTGTCTCGGCCGAGGGCAAGGACGTGTTCGATCTCATTCCCTCGACGCTCCTGTTGACGGCCGGCCTGCTGCTGTTTCTCACCGCCGTCAAAATGTGCGTGTGGCGCAAGGACGACGACGCGGACGCGCCGCCTCCAAGGTGGGTGGCCGTCCTCGAATACGTCTCAGCTCCCAAGGCATTTGGCATCGCGGTGGTGGTGATGGCCGTCGGGCTCAAACCGTGGGTGTTCACCCTTTCAGCCATCGCGATCATTGACGAGGGGACGGTAGGCAGAATCGGCAGCGTGATTGCGTATCTCTTCTTCCTCCTGGGCGCTCACTCGCTGATGTTCACGCCAATCGTCATCAGCGCGATTGCGCCGGCGCGCTCGAAGAAGATTCTGGACAAAGCCCTGGCCTGGCTGGAACGCAACAACCGCATGATCACCATCATCTGTTCCCTGGCATTCGGCGCATGGTTTTTCGCGGAGGGAATGTCGGGCCTGGCAGCCCACGGCGAGCCCGCCAAGGCGCGCGCCGGCTGATTGCCGGAACAAGAGCCCTCAGAGCAACGGCAACAGGATCGAAATCTCCTGGCGGCCGGGCGGCTTGGGACGGGACTGGATCTGGCCTTTGAAGCGTTTGATGAGCTCGAAAGCGGCGAGCAATCCGGGACGCTCGGGTGTGAGCGGGCATTCCTCGGAAACGAGCATCTGGTCGGAGCGGTAGCGGAGATTGATCTGGAACAGGCGCAGTTGCGTGCCGGGATTGGGATTGGGGCCGTGCCAGACGACGGGAAACTCGGCGGGGCCGCAGGCAAAATCCGCTTCGCCGCCGCGCTGGGCCTGGGTTTCGCGGGCGATCTGCCAGACCAGCGCGATGAGCCAGCGCGGTTGCACGCGCACCTGGCCGCTCAGCGCGCCGGCTTCCGCGCGGATGGCCTTCCAGCCGGGAGCGAGCCCGGAGGCGTCGGCGAGCTGGCCGGCGAGTTCGCCGACGTCCATGGCGAATGTGGACTTCGAGAGCGCCTGCTGGAGCGGGAGGCATTGGCCGAGGAGACGCCCGGCGCTGTTGGCCGAAACGCTGATGGATTGGATGACCTTCAGGATGTCGGGATAACCGGCGGCGATCTTGGCGGCGTATTCGGCGTTGCCGACGACGCCACTGAGGAGGTTTGAAAGGTCGTGCAGCACGCGGGCCGACACGGCGCCGGAAATCTCGAGCGCGGAAAAGGGTGTGGCGGAATTTTCAGAGGAATTCATGGGTCAGGTTTCCATGTGTTGAAACTCGGCTATGATCTGGTCGAGGTCGGCGGGTTGGAGGTTGGGCGGTTCGCGCCGGGTCAGGATGGCCAGGCAAATGCCGTCCGGGCGCATGGAGCCGTAGAAACAATGCTGTTCATAAACCCAGCGAACCACCTCCGAGGGAAAACGATTCGAGTTAAGCACCTGGAACGCGTCGGCGATGCACCGGCACGCATGATCGAGCGCGACGGGCGTGAACTGGGACGATTGGCTGCGAGTGAAGGTCTTGCGGTCGGGCGCGCGCAACCCACAGGCAAGGATGCCGGTGGTCTTCATCTTATCGGTGAGCCAGGAGTGGATGTTCTCTTTCATGGCGCGGTGGTTTCCTGTTGTTGCGCGCGGCCGGGGATGGGCGGGGGAGTGACGGGCGCGGTGCGGCCCTTGGTCGCGCGGATGAACACGCCGCGATCCGGTTTGACCTGGGCGATGACGCGATACTGGTCACTCTCCATTTCCAGCCGGTCGAAGGATCCAAGATTCAGGCCCTCGCCAAGCTGGGTGGATTTCTGGGAAAGAAATTCCAGGAAGCTGATCCGGTCATTCGTATTCGGACATTTCCAATCGTAAAGAACTTCACCTTTCGCGGTGCAGACCAGCATCTCGTCAATGCGCGCAGGCCGGTTGAGCGGCGCGCTGGAGGTGTTGACCGGCTCGGCCGGGACCGATTGCACGCGAACGGGCGGCGCGGGTATGGGCAGGACCACGGGCGGCGCCTGCTCGGGCTCCTCGGGCTCAGGTTCCTCGCCGGCCTGCAAGGCTTCGTCGCGCACGCGCGCGGCCTCCATGAGCAGGAATTCCCATTGCCCGTCGATGCTGCGCTGCGGCGGCTCGACAAACGCCTGCAAATTGAAATCACCGCCCTTGAGCGCAAGGATTTTGTTCAGCGCGGCCTCGCCGTTGCGGCCGGCGAACTCGGCATGAATGATCGCGCCGTCGAGGACGTAAACCCGACCGTGTCTGGTGCCGGCAATCACCTCCAGGACGGAGGAGTTGCGGTTGAGGCACTCCATCTGGATGACGTCCTCGAGGCTGACCTGGCGCAACACGCCGCGGAAGCCGGTGGGAATGCGCTTTTGGCGGGCGAGTTCGCGGAGCGTGGCGAAGATAATTTCCAGGTCGCCCGGGTCGCGCGGTTTCTCCAGAAAAAGTTCCGCGCCCTGTCCCAGGCAGGCGGCGCGGGAGGCTTCGTCGGCGTAGGCGCTGAGCGTGACTTTCTGGATGTTGGGATATTTTCGATTAAGCAGCGCAAGGAACTGGATGCCGTCAACCACGGGCATCTGGATATCCACGACCGCGAGATCAATGGCCTGTTCCTGCAGGATCAGCAGCGCCTTGCCGGAGTTTTGCGCGAGGAATATCTGCCATTCGCCCTGGCTCCAGCCGCCCATGACGCGCTCGATCATCTCCAGGAACTGGAGATTGTCGTCCACGAAGAGGACCTTTTTTACGTTGGCGGCGTGGTCGGTCATCCGGCGCAGAGCATGAGGGTTTTGAGTTTTTCGGCGCGGCGCGTGTCGTCGGGCGCGGGCTCCCAATTCAGATGATTCAACGCCAGCGCGGCGGCGCGACCCACGTATTCATCGGGATCGTCGAGCGCGGAAATCAGCGGCGCAACCACGCGGTCCTCGCCGATGCGGCCCAGCGCCTCGACGGCGGCCTGGCGGACGTCGCGGTCCATGTCGCGCAAGGTGTCGGTGAGGATGCGCACGGCCTGGTCGTACCTCTGGCGGGTGGGATCGTCGGGGCCGTCCGGCGCGGCGGCGCGTTGGACGGCGTCCTGGATTTTCGCGAGCGTGTCGGCGGCGGATTGGGCGACCCAGTATTCGTGGTCGTGGGTGGCGGCCTCGAGCTCGTGCATGACGCTCTGCGCGCCGGGCGATATCTCCCATTGCCGGTCAATCTGGCGCAGCGACGCCTTGGCGGCCTGCCGCACGGAGGAATTTTCGTCCTTCGTGGCGAGCACCAGCGGCGCGATGGAACGCGCGTCAGGAATCTGGCCCAGGGCCGACGCGGCGGTCTGGCGGACATCGTGGTCGGCGTCGTTCAATGCCCGCCATAGCAACTGGGTGGCGCGATCGTCGCGGACGCGGCCGAGCGCTTCGACGGAAAGCTTGCGCACGTCCCAGGAGGAATCGCTGAGCAACGATTCCTCGATGACGTCCACGATGCGCGGTTCACCGACGCGGCCGAGCGCCTCGACGGCGGCGGCGCGGACGTGATGGTCGGGATCCTTGAGGCAAAGCAGCAGCGCCTGGCCGGATTGCGCGGCGCCCAGCGTCGCGAGACCTTCGACCGCGGCGACGCGCACGTGGCTGTCGTTGTCGCGCAAGGCGGCTTCGAGGGGTTTGATGGCCCGCTGGTCGTTCGTCTTGCCGAGGGCGATGGCGACTTCATGGCGTTTCGGGCAGGTGGGGTCCTCGAGGGCGGTGATGAGAATCTGGACGGAATTTTTACCGTGGAAGGAAGCCGCGTCGTGCTGGCCGGTGGCGACGGAGTTGAGGACGAACTCGGTGTCGCAGGATGGCCGCCAGCCGAGCGCCTTGAGTGTGCCGGCGGTGTTCCAGCGGACGTTGTGATCGGGATCCTGCAACGCGGCGAGGAGCGGCTCGATGGCGCGATGATCGCCGACGGAACGAAGCGCTTGCGCGGCGGCGGCGCGGACTTCCGGTTTACGGTCCTTGAGCGCGTTGACGAGCGGTGTGAGGCCGCGTTCGTCAGCGAGTGTGCCAAGCCCCCTGGCGGCGGCGACGCGCACCGAGGGATCCTCGTCATCGAGCGCCTCGGCGAGATGAGGGACGACGGAACTGGACTTGGAAGCGACCATCTCCTCAACCGCGGCTTTGCGGTTTTTTGGGTCGCGCGACTTCAGCCGTTGTAGCTTCCACCAAAGCATCTAATTCATTGATTGCCAAAATATTTGACAGACTTGTGACCACAATTCGACCAAGCCGGCGCAGCACGTTGAACCCAACCCTTTGCCGCCGCCCCAATAACGTGTTGCCGCCTAGGCGTTTTAATGCAAACCGCGATCGTCTGCTTCATGGCACTGTTCGCGCCCGGAAAATCCGTGCAGCGAGCCACTTACGGATTAGCAACTCGTATGCCCTGAACGGGGTGGAGAAGTCCTACGTGGCCGGGTGAGAGAGATTGGCTCGAGGTTTTCGGAGGCTCAAATCATGTCGGGAGATGCGCCAATGAAGGCGGCGCGCTCGTCGAGGATCACGCAGTCGGCAATCGGCGGCGGGCAGAGGACTGACCCGCCCTACCTGGCGGAATGGCTGTTTCCCACCGCCGATGGAACGCGGCGCGCCCGTCCCTGCCTGGGATGTCCAAGATCGCGCGGCAGCGCAGCCCTGCCGGAATAAAAAAAACCGGGCGGACTGGTTCCAGTCCGCCCGGCGCGAATTGATGATGAGAAAGCAGCGACGGTTATTCGTGCTTGGCTTCGTCGGCGGCGTCGAACGCGTGCTGCAGGGCGACGAGGTCTTCGCCCGGCTTGAGCGAGTCAAGCATCGCCTGCTCGGCCTTGAGCTGCTCGGTAGAGTAGCTGGCGGCCTTGATCGAGAGACCGATGCGGCGATCCGCCTTGTCGATCTTGATCACGCGCGCGGTGACTTCCTGGCCGACCTTGAGCACGTTCTTGATCTTGTCGACGCGCTCCTCGCTGACCTGCGAGATGTGCACCAAGCCGTCAATCTCGTGTTGCAAGCCGATGAAGGCGCCGAAGCTCGCGAGCTTGGTGACATTGCCGGTGACGAGATCGCCAACCTTGTAATACTGGTCGATGTTGCTCCAGGGATCGACGGTGAGCTGCTTGACGCCGACAGCGATGCGCTGGTTGGCCTTGTCGATTTCGAGCACCACGGCTTCCACCTCGTCGCCCTTCTTGAGGACTTCCGAGGGATGATTGATCTTGCGCGTCCACGAAATGTCGGAGACGTGGATCATGCCGTCGAGACCTTCCTCCAGCTCGATGAAAGCGCCGTAGCTGGTGAGGTTGCGAATCTTGCCCTTGACCCGGGTGCCCGGAGGATATTTCTCCAGCGCCTTGTCCCAGGGGTTGGTCTCGAGCTGGCGGACGCCGAGGGAGATTTTCTGTTCCTCGCGATTGATGCCGAGCACGACCGCCTCGATTTCCTGGTCGGCCTTGAGCACGTCCGAGGGCTTGGCAATGCGCCGCGTCCAGGACAATTCGGTGACGTGGACGAGACCTTCGACGCCGGGCTCGAGTTCGACGAACGCGCCGTAGGGAACGAGGTTGACCACCTTGCCCTTGACCTTGGCGCCGATGGGGTACTTGGATTCGATGTTGTCCCAGGGATTGGTGAGCTTCTGCTTGAGGCCGAGGCTGACGCGTTCCTTCTCGCGGTTGATGTCGAGCACCACCACGTCGATGTCCTGGCCCACCTTGAGGATGTCCGAGGGATGATTGATGCGGCCCCAGCTCATGTCGGTGATGTGCAGGAGGCCATCGATGCCGTTGAGGTCGATGAACGCGCCGAAGTCGGTGATGTTCTTGACGGTGCCCTTCCGGATGTCGCCCGGGGTCATGTCAGAGAGCAGCTTGGAACGGCGTTCGGTGCGCTCCTGCTCGATCAATTCGCGGCGCGACAGGACGATGTTCTGGCGTTCCTGGTTGATCTTGACGACCTTGAAATCGTAGGTGTTGCCGACGTAGGCGGCGAGATTCTTGGTGGTGGTGATGTCGATCTGCGACGCGGGCAGAAACGCCTCGACGCCGATGTTGACCAGCAAACCGCCCTTGACCACGGCCTTGACCTTGCCGGCGATGGTGCCTCCCTCATTGCAAATGGTGAGGATCTTGTCCCAGTTCTGCTTGAACTCGGCCTTCTCCTTGGACAGGACGACCATGCCGTCCTTATCTTCGAGTTTCTCGATCAGGACATCAATCAGGTCGCCGAGTTTGACCGTTTTGATGTCATCAAATTCATTGGCGGGGATGACACCCTCGCTCTTGTAGCCGATGTCCACCATGACTTCCTTGGGGCGGACTTCGATGACTGTTCCCTTGACGATTTCACCAGCCGCAAAGCGCATTTCGCTCTGCCGCATGGCCTCTTCCATGGTTAGCATAATAATGACAATACTCTGACTGTATCAACAAACTGGCGGAGACTTGGTCAGCGCGACGAGGCGCCTCCGAAGAATCCATTGCCTAACGGACCAAACGTTGCAGGGCAACGGAGGTTGAAGGTTAGGTTGCGCGTTGACTTTCTTTTCTCAGCTCAAATGGACGTCCGTACACACGGCGTCCGAGCAATGATTAAAATACCTGATTGCAAAGGGGATGCAAGAATAATCTCGGGGCGGTGAATGCAAATATGCTGGATTGCAATGCGTTACGGTGTGAAGCGTGAAAGGCTCGCCGAGGATGAAACATCGGGGAGATTATTGCGTTCTTGATTTTCCGTTGGTTCAAGGCGCTACGCGGACGCGATAGAAGCGGGTGGAAGAATTCGTTGCGGCGCTGGCATCTGTCCAGGTTCCGATGGTGTCGCCGTCGCCACCAGGTGTAACGACGGGGCTGGCATCGAAAAAGCCGGCCGCAAGGTTGGTCGAGACCTGAACCACGTAATTGATTCCACCTTCGGCCGCCCAGGAGATCACTTCGTCGTTGCCGTTGGCCGTGGCATTCAGGAGGTGCAGGTAGGACCCGGGGTTGGTCGGGTCGGTGCCGCTGATGTACTCGGCCCAGTTTGAGACGCCGTCGCCGTCGAAATCGTCCTGCGCGCGGGTGTGGTCGGCGGCTTGCCCCGTCGCGTGACCGAACATCTGTTGCATCCACCAGTCGGGAATGCCGTCCCCGTCGGAATCAATCGAATTGGTGACATCCAATTCGGCGGATTCCACGTCGAATAGAATTCCGCTGGTTCCGGTGACGTTAAAATTATAGCTGTCCGGCGGCGTGACGTTGGTGGTCGTGATGGTGAGCGTGGAAATGTTTGTGCCGTTGATGGACGCGGGGCTGAACGTGGCGATGGAATAGGGCGGAACTCCGTCCGCACTCAACGCCACGGTACCGCTGAAACCGAAATAATTTTGCAACCCAACCGAATAGGCCGCGCTGCCGTCCCCATTCGCGCCTTGCGTGCCGGGCGAAAGGCTCAGCGCGAAATACGGCTGGTCAATGCTCACGTTGTCAAACGTCACCGTGCTCAACGCACTCGCACTGTGCGCGCAAACGGCCAGACCGGCCTCGACGCCGTCCGCCATCGGGATGGCGATGCTGTTGTTGGTGATTTCCGTCCAGGTCGCGCCGTCCGCTGACAGGTAGCCGGTAAAATTCGTTCCCGACCGCACCAACCGCAGCCAGTACGGCACGGCCGGTCCACTGATCTCCGCCGCATCCGCCGCGGAGCCGCCGGTCGCCGCCCGATATTGCAAATCCACGCCGTGCGAGGACGTCGGCGTGACCATCGCGAAAATATATTTTGAATTGGAATTGGTTGTCTCGCGAATCATCACTCCCGCCTTCGCCCACGGATCGGAATTGGATTGCGAAATCACGCGCGCGGTGATGGCAAAATCACCGGACTGCGGTTGATAGATGTAATTGAACTGGTCGGCGGCGCCCCAGACATCGCTTCCGCCGCCGACACCGGTGAATACGCCATTGAAATAACCCGCTCCGCCGAGATTGGTCTGGCTGCCGACATCCGTGTCCGCCCACGGCGGCGGCAGTGCCGTGGAATTGATGGTGAGATTCGCCGTGGCGCCGCTGACCAAGCCACCGTTGGCGCCGAGAATTGTCAGCGTGTAGCTTCCGGCAACCGCGTTATTGGAGATTGCGAGCGTCAGCATGGACGCCCCCGAGCCGGTCACAGTCGGCGGATTGAAGCTCGCGCTCACCCCCGCCGGTAGATTGGTGATTCCCAGCGCCACTGCGCCGCTGAAACCATTTTGCGTCGCGACTTGCACGGAGAAATTCGTCGTCGTCCCGGCAAAAACAAACGCTCCCGACGGGCTTGCCGAGAGCAGAAAATTATTGGGGCCGGCGACGTTAAACAGGACCGTCGCGAATTGGTTCAACGGGGAAACGCCGCCGCGGATGTCCGGGAACGCGCTGCTGCCCTGGATCGTGAGCGAATAACTCCCGACCGGCGCATTGTTACTGGCGATGAGATCGAGGAGATTTGTTCCCGCGCTGTTGAGCGAAGCGGAGCTGAATCGCGCGCCGCAATTCCACGGCAATCCGTTCACGGTGAAGGTAACGTTGGAACCGGGCCAGCTTTTCAAGGCGACGGAGCCAGCCGGATTTTGAATGACGTCGGTCCCAGGGTAACCGGCAACCGTGGTCAGCACGACGGGCAGATTGGTATTCTGGCCGGGCGCGGCGCTGATGGAACTGGCGGCAGGGGTGACGAGAAAATAATTATCGCCATACGGCTGGCCGAGCACCTGCAGAACGGATTGCGCGCCGACGCGTTCAGCCAGTTGCGCGCGATACAGGCTGCGCGGATCAACATGCGATTGCCACGAAACAATTTCCGTCGGAAACGTCCCGTTGCGAACGGCGTCGGGATTTGACGAACTGGCAACTACGCCGATGGCCGTTTGATGGGCGGTGAATGGGCGGTCGAATTCGATCCCTGAACATTCGTCATTCCAGGCCAGATGATTGGCGCCCTGCCAGCCGTGACTGCCCCCTGCATCAAGCACGCTCAAACCCTGATGCATGAACATGGCGTCGTAAAGCTGGCCGACCGTCCATTTCATGTGCGGACCGGTGCTGGCAAACGCGTGGGGAATGTCGCTTTCGCAGACGACATTCGGCCCGGGACTCTGGCCCCCGCTGGAAAATTCGAAGCCGCCGTCGGAGCTGGTGAAGCGATGGAACAACAATCCCTGGGAACTGCCATGCGTGTTGATTTGAATCGAAGAGCCGGAATGTCCGCCTGGCAGGGGGTTGTGAAAGGAGATGATGTCCTCGAACGTGCACCATTTGCAATTATCGGCGCTTACCGTGTGGCCGGACATTTTGTCATTCATGCAGCCGCGCACCCAGCAATTCATGACGCCGTTGAATGTGATCAATTGTCCCGCGGTATTCCCATTGGTGTCCACGCCCGCTTCGCAGTCGGCGCGAATGCCTTCCAGCCCGACGTTTTCCACGCGGCCGTTGTAAGTGTACTTGTAGGCGTAGCCACCGCCGTATTGCTGGTCGATGGCGCAGAAAATCGGGGCGTCAATCCTTACGCGATTGCCTTCAATGGCGGTGATTTTTCGCTCAGCACTGAGATTCACGGCACCCGCTGTCCAACTGATGGAGTATTCCGAAGATGTGTTGATGGCGTCGATCCATGCGGTGGTGCTCGGGCGAAAGACCACGATTTCGTCGCCGACCGACCAATTGCTGACGGAATCCAAAGTGAACCAGTTTGCGCCGAGCGGCACGTAGGGGCTGACGATGTTGTGTTGCGTGTTTGGCACGCTGCTGCGTCCGACGCCGGATGGATTGTTGACCGTCCAGATTGCGTGGCCGGCGAGCAGGTGCAGCCAGGTTCCATTTGTTGACCAGCCCGCGCCGCGCAAAACAATTCCACTTGCGGTGACATTCAAGCCATTGCTCATCCCATAAAATCCCGGATTGAGATAAATGACGCCGCGAAAGCCATTCGTGCCAAGCGGCTGCGCCGCGAGGGAATCGATCGCATTCTGAATCTGCGCGGAATTGTCCCCGGCAACCGGGGAGAGCGTGGTGAAAACCGGAATGTTCGTCGGGATGGGGACGCCGCCGCCCATGTAGCCGGCTTGAGAAAAATCAGGAATCGTGTCGCCGTTGGTGTCCGGCCAATAAACCAATTTTCCGTCCGGTCCGAGAGTCACGTTCATGGGCCCGGGCCCGGTCGGATACGATGCCGGAATCGTAAACGTTTCCACGTGCGAGAAAACCAAGTTGATCTGCCCGGGCGTGCTGTAGTCGAGCGTCGCGGCAAAATTGGTATCGAGGTTCAGCACCGGATTGAACGTTCCAGTCAGCGTGCCCGTGTAAGTGACGAGCGTGTAGGGCTGGCCGGTTTGCAAATTATCGAGCGGAACAATCGTGATGGAATTGTTATTGAGGGTCAGATCACCGTTCACCTGCAGCATATCGTTCCCGTTCGTGCGGATTTCAAACGTCGCTGTCGCGCCGGAATTCATCGTGAGATTTCCGGAGTTGAAAGTGCCGATGCCGGTCAAATCGCCGGGATACAACGCGCCGCCAATGGCCGCCGCGCCAATTGTGCCGCCACTGGGCGCGAAAGTTGTTCCCGGCGCAGTCGTCAATGTTCCGCCGCCCGCGAGTTGTCCGTTCAGAATAAATTTTCCTCCGCCGACGGTCGTTGTGCCGGAGAAAGTATTTGTGGCGTCCAACGTCAGCGTGCCGGCGCCGGTCAGCGTTAAACTGCCGCCGCCGGAAAGGACGTTTGTCAATTCGAGCGCTGTGCCGCTGGTGAGATTGATCGCCGGGTTGCCGACGAGATTGATTGCGCCACCGAATGTGACGGAACTGGCGCCGCTCGGCAAAAGAATTGTTCCCGCCAGCGAAACGTTTTTGTTGAGGACGTTCACGTCCTGATAAAATTGCAGCGTCGCACCGTTGCTCACCGAAAGTGTGTTGGCTGGATTTCCGAGGCTCGTGGTCGACGTTTCCACGCTGAGAATTCCCGACTGCACCTGGATATCGCCGAGCGCGGGGTCCACATTGGCGCCAACCAGAGAAAACTGATTGCCGCCGACTTTCGTGACTTTTAAGGCATGACCAGATGTGCTTAACGACGCACTGCCGCCGGTATTGCGAATGTCCCAGCGCCCTGTGCCGCCAAATGTCGTATCGCCGAGCAACGTTACAGTGCGCAGCCCTGAAGTTTGTTGCGCGCCGGAATTGATCACCGCGCCGTTTCCGCCGACGCCCGCGCCGGAAACCAGCACAGGTTCCGAGGTCAAATTAATGCCATTGATGTCCAGGGTCGCACCGTTCGTGATGACGGTGGTCCCGGCGGCCGCACCAAGCGCGGATGAATTGCCGGCCTTCACCGTGCCGCCGGAAACGACGAAGCCGCCGCTGAAATCGTTGCTCGTATTGATGGTCAGCGTGCCGGCACCGGTTTTGACGATTCCATACAGGCCGCTGATCCGGCCGCTGCCACTGAAGGTATAGTTCACCGCGGTATTGCTTACCACCATGGCCCCGGGCGTGACCGGCAACGCAAGGTTGATCGTGGACGTGCCGGATTTTGTGTCGTCGAACGTCACGCTGTCCAATTGGTTGTAAAATGTGGAGACACCGTTGGTCTTCCAGTTCAACGTGTTCGTGTCCCAATTGCCATTAACCGCGCCGTCCCACGTCAGCGAGCGCGGCGGGCCACTGCCGGGAGTGGCGACGATCTCCAGCGTCGGCACGAGATAGCCGCTGGTGTTGCCGATGGACGCCCAGGACAGGATGTTCCCGCCTGTATTGTAAAACAGCAGCGTCACCTGCTGGTTGGTGTCCGCGAGCAGAAAATTTTGAAATGCTGTAAGGGTCAGGGAAACGTCGACTTCGCCCGCGGCCGAAGTGACGCTTTGCGAGCCGAGCGTGGCCGTGGTGTTGATATTCGGCAGCGCGCTGGCACTGCCCGAAATGTCATTGGGCGACGCAGTTTTTGCCGGTTGATTGTTCCACGTCATATTCGCCGTCCAGGCGCTATCGGCCACGCCGTTCAAGTTAACGTTGTTGAGGCCGTAAACCTTGACCGTGTCGCTCGCGCCGCCGGTGTAATAAAGCCGCAACCGCGCCGAGGTGATGTTGGCAACGGGATAATTGGCCAGGAACGAAGCTATATTGAAGCGCAGATAGGCGATGCGCGTGTTGCTGTCGTCGAGCCGTTTGGTCGCGAGCGTTTGCGATTCGTCCTCGTCGGATGACGCGCTACTGCGGAGCACAAAGGCGTTGGCGGATGCAGATATGGTATTGGTGGCGGCCTGGCCGAACACTGATACCGGGAACAGAGTGATGACGGCAAGCAGAGTGCTGATGGGGATTTTTTTGGTGGGCTCTCGGGTCATTTTCGTTCACCATTGCCTGTGTTGGGTCACGTCGGTCATGATAGCAATGTTTGGGGGGCGAATCACGAGGAGATTTGAGCGTAAAAAGGACGACAAAAAATTGGACGCTTTTTTGGCAATTGTTCCAAATGCCTGAAAGACAAATGGATAAAGGAAGTCCGTACTTTTTGGGATTGGACCACGGTTGTCCTACCCCCTTGGTTATGCTGGGCGGATGAAAATTGAAGATGAAAGCAGGGAACGTCCCAGGTGGGCGTGGATTCTCGAAAGCGGAAGCAAGCTTTCACAGTCCAAGCACGCAGGAAGGGGCTTGACCTGATTGAATAACAATGGAAGCGCTTACCAAGAGGCAGCAGGAGTTGCTGGATTTCATCCGGAAATGCGAAGAGAAGGATGGCGTGATCCCGACGATGCGGGAAATTGCGGCGCATTTCGGTTTCCGGAGTCCGCGAACCGTGACGGACCACTTGGTGGCATTGCGTCGGAAGGGGGCGCTGGTGGAGGTGCCGCCGGGGCGGTCGCGGTCGCGAGCGCGAGCCCTGCGGGTGCTCCCGGCGGCGCATACATGTTCGGGGATAAAAATGCCAAACGCTGAAGGCTGAATGCCAGAGAGGAAAACCAGGATGAAAGCGATGGTGCTGGAGAAAGTGAAGGAGCGGTTGCGGGCGGTGGAGAGGGCGACACCGTCGCCAGGACGGGGCGAGGTGCTGGTGAAGGTCCGGGCGTGCGCGATCTGCCGGACGGACCTGCACGTGGTGGACGGGGAACTGCCGGATCCGAAGCTGCCGCTGATTCCCGGGCATGAGATCGTGGGGACGGTGGCGGAGCGTGGCGAGGGAGCGGGACGATTTCGAGTCGGGGAGCGGGTGGGGATTCCCTGGCTGGGGTGGACGGATGGGACGTGCCGGTTCTGCCGGTCGGGGCGCGAGAACCTGTGCGAGCACGCGCGGTTTACCGGGTATACGATCGACGGCGGATACGCGGAATACACGGTGGCGGACGAACGGTTTTGCTTTACGCTTCCGTCACGCTACGGCGATGCGGAGGCGGCGCCGTTGATGTGCGCGGGAATGCTGGGATACCGGTCGCTGACGAAGGCGGGCGAGGCGAAGCGATTGGGGATTTACGGATTTGGCGCGGCAGCGCACATCATGGCGCAGGTGGCGCGCTTTCAAGGCCGGCGGGTGTTTGCCTTCACCCGCAGCGGCGATGCCCGCGGGCAGGAGTTCGCGCGATCGCTGGGGGCGGAATGGGCGGGTGGATCCGACAGCTTGCCGCCCGAACCGCTGGACGCGGCGATCATTTTCGCGCCGGTGGGGCCGCTGGTGCCGGAGGCGTTGCGGGCGCTGGATCCAGGCGGCGTGGTGGTGTGCGGCGGGATTCACATGAGCGATATCCCGTCGTTTCCCTACGACTGGCTGTGGCGCGAGCGGAGCATTTGTTCGGTGGCCAACCTGACGCGGCGCGACGGCGAGGAGTTCCTGGCGATTGCGCCCAAGGTGCCGGTGGCGACGAGGGTGCAGACCTTTGCGCTTGAACAGACGAACGAGGCTTTGGAGGCGTTGCGGCACGGAAAATTCGAGGGCGCGGCGGTGCTGACAATGGGAGGGAGTTGACAATGCAAGGCAAACGGACGAACCATAGGTACGCAAAACGCCATGCCTGCCGAGATATTTAAAGCCAGCCGCTGGACGCGGGGCAATTTACTGTTTCCCACGGTGATCGAGGTGACGGACCGCGCGGTGCTGCGGCGCAAGCGCCGTTGGTTCACGGTGGACGAGATCAGCATGAGCATTTCAAAGGTGGCGTCGGTGCACATCCGCACGGGGTTGGTCTGGTCGGAAATCTTGATCGAATCATCGGGCGGGACGGATCCGCTGGCGAGCCACGGTCATGGGAAAGCGGATGCGCAGCGGATCAAGGAATTGATCGAGGAGTATCAGGCGGGCGCGATGCAACGCGGGCAGGAAACTTTGGGGTAATCACCCCAGCAGACAAGGCGCTGTCATTTCGTACATACTCACGGCGCTATGCAAGCGCAACAGATAGATTCCCCGAACAGTTCCCTTTTGGACGCTGCTTGCCCCGTCGAAACTGCCGATGCTCCTGCCGCGGTTTCACAGGAATATTTCGATGGCGCGCTCTGCCCGGTGTGCGAGGGGCCGTCAGTGAAACCGAAGTCCGCAGTTCAAGAGATTGCGAAACCAGCCGCGACTCCAGCATCGGCGACGCCCGAGGAGTTGGAGGGGTGGAACGATTTCCTGCACTGGGGAATCAACGAGTGACTTATGAGGACGGACCACCGCACGTGGGGACGGCGGAGGGCTTATGACCTGGAAGCGGTTCGGGCGGGATCGGAACCGTTTTCACGCTGGATGTTCCGCCATCCACATTTTTCAACGGGCGGACCGGCGCGGGTACCGCCGCCGGTTCACGGGAGGCCAGGCAATCCGGAAGTGTTCACGGGAACGGTGTCGCCATCCGGAAATACATGGCGCGCTGGTTGGTATTGATGAGGTTGGTGAAGGAAAAAGCTCCGAGACCATCAAACTGATTGGTGGCAACGCGGGCCCATTGCGTCAGCGGTACCCGCGGGTCGGCCGAGGCCAGGATGTAGTAGGTGCCGAAAGGAGTTCCGCCCGAGCCCGAAGTGGAGAGGCTGAACTTGTCGGAAGCGACCGTGTGGACCACGGGCACGGGGAGCAGTTGCATCGCGAAAAACTGGCGGGCCAGGTTGGTATTGATGAGGTTGGTGAAAGCGAAGCTGCCTGCGCCGTCGAACACGTTGGTCGCGAGCGGGGTCCATTTGGCCAAGGGCAGCCATGGGTTGGTGGAGGTCAGGATCCGATAGAAGCCAACCGGGGTGCCGCCGCTGCCGCGCGCCACGGCGGAGCCGGCATGGGCGGCAAAGGTGTTGATATGCGGGCGCATCTGCCCGATCCGCAACGTGCCGTCCAGATCCAATGTGCTCGTGTCCCAGGAGATACCCGGCCCCGGGATCTGGGGTACGATGTTAGTGAAGACGCCGGCGAAACTGGACGCAGTGAACAGTTTAAAGCTGTCGCCCGGAACGAGCGGCGTGGATGCGACGTTGCTAACGACAAGCGTGCCGCCGTAGGTCAGCTTGCCATAAACCTTTAGTTGCTCGTTGATGGCCGGGAATTCGCTCACGGCGAGGAGGACCGTACCATTCACAATCCGCAAGTCATTGCTGAACGTGAGCGTGCCAAAACCCGTGGCGGGGGCGAGCAAGGCGCCGGAGCCGATGGTGACATTTCCGTTGATGCTGCCGCCGCCGCTGAGAGTCTGACCGGCAGCAAAGGAGAGATTGCCGCCCGCCACGCCGCTCGCGTCCAGCAAGGCGCCGGATGCCACCGTGACGGAGGTGCAATTGGAGATGGAACCCGACCCGGCGAGAACGACAGCACCCGCCCCTACGGACAGCGGCCCAGTGAACGTATCCGGGCCGGAGAGCAGCATGGCGCCCGCGAGCGTCTTGGACAATCCGGCTGCCCCCGTCACAGAGCCGGCGACGTTGAGCGTGCCGCTGTTTACGGCGAAAATGGGCATTCCGGCGAGCGTGATCGGGCCGGCAATGGTATTGCTGCCGAGAATGTTGCTGACCGTGGTGGTGACGCCATCGCCATTCAGAACAAAGTTTTTGGACCAGGGCGTTGTGGTTTGCGAGAACGCGAGGGTCGCTCCCTGGCTCACGGTGAGTGTTGCCGCGGGATCGCCCATGGAACTCGTCGGCCCTTCGAAGCTGAGCGCGCCCTGCTGGACGTTGATGTTGCCGAGGGCGGGATCGACGTGCACGGCCGCCAGAGAGATTTTGTTGGCATTGGTTTTGGTGAGCGAGAACGGTTCACCGCCAGAGTTGAGAGATCCCGAGGGAGTGGTGCCGTGCGCGCCACGGATGTCCCAGTCCCCCACCCCGCCGAAGGTGGTGTTGTCCGTAAGCGTGACAAACTGCAGCGCGTTGCCAGCAGGCCCGGAAGCAGTGCTCACGATTCCGCCCTGGCTATCGGGACCGCCGCCCGCCACTGTAACGGGCGTGGCCCCAAGGCTGAATCCATTGAGATCAAGAGAGCTGCCGTTCGCGACGGTGCTTCCCGCGGGCGCGTTGCTGAGCGCCAGGGGAGCGCCGATCCGCAGGACGCCGCCCGCGACGGTGACCGGATTCGGGAAATTGTTCGAGCCAGCGAGCACGACCGCGCCCGGGCCGGTCAGGGTGAGGCTGCCGGGTCCGGAGATCGAGCCCTGAATGGTCAAGGGATTCAGTGAATCGTTTTCCACGGTCAAGGAACCCGGAATCGAGACAGGCGCGGCCAATGTGTCACCGGCGCTCGAGGCAAGCTGGGTAAGTGTGGCGGAGGGGCCGTTATTGTCAAAGGTGAGGGTGCCGCCGTTGCCGGCGATGGTGTAGCGCGAAGCCGCGCGCGCGTCGCCCACCGCGAGAGCGCCGATGGTGATCGGTTGATTGAGATTGGCGATTTGATTCGAGGAGAGGGAGGAATTGAGCACGGCGGGAAGGCCGGCCTGGTTGGGGAAGGAGGCCGCGTTGGTCCAGTTGATGTTGAGGTTCCAGTCCTGCGGCGCGCCGGCCATGGAATTGATCCAGAGGGCGGGAAGAGTCGCGCTTACCTGAACGCTGTTGGTGGCCTGATTGCCCCCTCCGGAAATGACGGACGAAACCATATAGAAATACGGAATACCGGGAGTGACGGTCCCGTCGACATAAGTGGTATTGGTAACAGTTGCGACAAGGGAATAAGGGCCGCCGGAATTCGTGGAGCGCTCGACGAGATAGGCGGTGGCGCCCGCGACCGGGTCCCAATTGAGCGTGATCTGCCGGGCTGCGGCACTGATCGTCAGGCCACCGGGCGCGGTGGGAAGCACAATCCGCGCCCCGGCCCAGTCTCCGTAGGTATTGGTGACAGCGCCGGATGTTTTCGTAATCAGCGTGAGTGTGCCGCGGCCGGTGAGGTCGAGGCTGATGCTGCGGGTGGGGGCATCGACATTGATGACGCCGCTGTCGTAAAGCTTGACGCCGTCCGCATAGACCTGGAAGACCAGCGATGCGCCGGGGGAGGTGTTCGCGTCATCGAGTCCGATGTCCGAGATGAAACGCGAGGCTGTGCCGCCCAGATAATATCTGGCGCGCGATGCGCCGGAAACCCCAAGGCCCTTGGCATACCCGACACCGTCGAGCGACAAGGGCTGACCTGTCGCCGAGAGATCGAGCCGCACAGGGGAGGTCACGGGGAACTGGTCGACCAGCATGGAAAGATCGCTGAGGTAGTTGGTACCGTAAGGAGGCAATGGAATGGCGGCGCCCTGGGACAGCTTGAGAAAGCGGCAGCCGTGCGGCGGAATTGCGGCAGTAAAACTGTTGCTCAAAATGCCGACATAGCCATGAGCCCAAAGATCGCGAACAGTGGTGGGGCCAACGGGCTGACCGACGTCCGACCAGTTCGCGGTGATGCAACCCGTGTTCGTGCCGCGATTGAACAACAAAACCGCCCTGGTGGTGGAATTGCTTGCGCCGAGGGGTTTGCTCCAGACCTGAAGATCGCCGTTGGTGAGGACGCACTTGCCCGGAACCCAGGCCGGGTCCTGGTCCACGGCGATGGCTTCGGCGTTGCACTGAATATTTGTGAGGCTGTTATCCACCGTTTGGACCAGCAGCGGCGAAACAAGCATGCACCACATGCTGAAGACGGCCATGTTCTGGTCGGGGCCGGCCTCAATATAGACGGGCAGCACATCCGCATCGTTCCATACTCCAGGCCCGGGCACGAAGGGGGAGGCGGCATCGAGGTCAATGTGCCGCAACACTGCGTCCCAGGAGCCGTCGAAGTCGCCGGTGCCGCGCGGCAGATTGCAATAATTGGGCAGCCAATATTCAGAGAGAGCGATCGAAAGGCTGAAGACCATGGGACGGCCCGCGTGGGCCAGAGCCTGTTGCATGCGCGCGCAGTAGACCTGAACGTCGGGGATCAATTCGTACCACGCGAGCCGGCAGGCTTCGAATTTGACGAAGTCCACGCCCCAGGACGCAAAGGTCAGCGCATCCTGTTCCTCGTGTGCGATGGAGCCCTGGGCAAAAGCGCAGGTGTTCGTGGATCCGGTGGTGTAAAGGCCGAACTTGAAACCCTTGGCATGGACGTAATCGGCGAGCGCCTTCATGCCGCCCGGGAATTTGTCGGGGTCAGGGATGATGTTGCCGTTGGTATCGCGGGAACCAGCCCAGCCGTCATCCAGGTTTACATACTGGTAGCCGACAGCGCGCATACCGTTCGTCGCCATTTGATCGGCGACACTTTTGATGAGGCCCTCGCTAACGCCCGAGTTATGCTGGTACCAGCTGTTGTATCCCATCGGAGGCGTAAGGGCGACACCGTTTGTCATCGCACCAGACGGGCGGGCAAACAACAGCGCGAGCAGCAGGCCGATTCGCCAAATGGCGGAACGCAAGGTCATCAGAGATTCGGCAAGTGTGGATCTGAAATCGCCGCATTGGCGGCACGATACCCCGGGGCATGGTTCGTCTCGATTGCCGGCCGCGGTATAACTAATGGTTGTCGAAGGATAAGCGCTTCCTGTTTCGCTTGTAAAGAAATCTATGCCGGAATTCCCGGAAAAAATTCACCCCGGGTTACTACTGATTTTGATTGCAGTCCGCCGCTGGGAACGGCAACAATATCCGTTATGCTCCCTGCGCCGCGAATGGGGTTTTTCACAGTTTGCGCGCTCGCCCTTGGCTCCGTCTGCTGCTTCGGTGATGTGGTCTCAATGACCCAAATCGCCTGCACCGGCAATCGCGACAACCACGGCGAAGCGCACTCTGTCGCCATTTCCGGAAATGCCATGTGCGTGGCCAACGGTTCGGATGGGTTGCGCATTTACGATGTCTCGAATCCCACGAACCCGGTGGGAATTTTCCACATCAACGACGGAGGCAGCGCCTTTGGTGTTGCCATCTCCGGCCATTACGCCTGCGTGGCGAATTTCGACGACGGCCTGCGCATTTACGACATTTCCAATCCCACCAATACGGTAAGTGCCGGGCACATCTTCAACGGCGGCCTCGCGCTGGGCGTGACAACTGCCAGCAACTATGTCTACCTGGCGAATGACGTGGACGGCCTGCGCATCTACGATATTTCCAATCCCGCGAATCCAGTCAACGTCGGCTGGGCGAGCAACACCAACACCTTCAGAGGCAGCGCCCATGCGGTGGCCGTTTCCGGCAAGTACGCTTATGTGGCCAACGGGGTTGACGGCCTGCGCATTTACAATATCTCCAACCCAGCCAATCCAACGAACGTCGGCGTCTTCAGCGATGTGGTTGTCTCGAACTCCCTGGCGGCCGGGCTCGCCGTCTCCGGCAATTACGTTTATCTCGGGAACAGCAACGACTACCTGCGCGCCATCGATGTGTCCGATCCCACCCACCCCGTCACCGCCTGTTCCCTCGATCCGGGGCTCAACCCGGTCTGCATTCTGGGCGTGACGTTGAGCCCGCATTTCGCGTTTGCCGCCGATTACGTTTACGGCATCCGGGCGTTTGAGATTACGCAACCGACCAATATCGTGCTGAGAGCCTTTGCCAACACCGGAGAGTACGGTCTTGGGCAGCGGCCCCACGGATTGGCTTTGTCCGGCAATTATCTTTATTGCGCCGACTACCTGGACGGGGTGTACATTTACCAGGTGGGATGGCCGGCATCAGGACCGTAGAACGTCGGCGAACAGCACTCCCGCCCCCAATTCTCAGTTCGCCTCCCTGCCCGAAACTTCCACACGGCGTCCGGCCGACTCGAAAAAGCGTTGCCTAATCGCCATTGGATGGCAACATTATCAGCATTGCCGTCGGAGAGATGGCTGAGTGGTTTAAGGCGCGCGCCTGGAAAGCGCGAGTACCTAAACAGTACCGGGGGTTCGAATCCCCCTCTCTCCGCCACTCAACGTTTGAGGATGTTTTCGCAGTGAACGGGCTCGGCAGTGATGCCGGACAAGTGGCTTCCAGCACGATTTTCCAAGGGTTTACGAAGTCCACGGAAACGGTTTGATCTCG
>Ga0070741_10001120_pt1 | contig 85411 bp, 79 predicted proteins | sample Coa_R1_4_FD_66440 | JGI IMG/M metagenome (GOLD analysis project Ga0070741, IMG submission 66440) | Surface soil microbial communities from Centralia Pennsylvania, which are recovering from an underground coalmine fire - Coalmine... | ecosystem: Environmental > Terrestrial > Soil > Unclassified ... | reverse complement strand
ACTCACCCGTGCGCCACTTTACTCATGGATTGCTCCACTTTCTCGTTCGACTTGCATGTGTTAGGCACGCCGCCAGCGTTGATTCTGAGCCAGGATCAAACTCTCGTTTGAAACCTGATGTCAACTCCTCTCGACGGAGGTCAGAAGGAGTCGACCGTGCTCGGACAACTTATCCCGAAATAAATTTGGAGATAAGCTTAGGCTCCGAGCACCTTACCTTGTGAGAATGATCAAGCCAAACTTGATCGCATCTCACGACTGGCACGTTCAACCAATTTGTCAAAGATCCTTGAGGGTTAGTCCGCCTGAGCGGGACCCTTGGGATCGAGGCTCCAACTGTGACGCTGGAGTGTCCTCGAACTTGATGCGCTGCGCCAGTTTCAAGCTACCGGCGTTTTTGCGCGAACTTTCTAAAACTATCGAACTTGCCGGTGCATGTCAAGCCGAAATTCCGATTTCTTTTATGCCCTCCCATGCAGGATTGACGGGCATTTTCGATGACTTGACCACCAGCCCCACTTGCCCAAAACACAGGGGGAAACGGGGAAGCTGCGCAGCGCAAAAATCTCAAACAACAACCGGCAAAATGCCCGAGCCGCTAGGGCGCGCAGAAGCTGATGCTTCTGGGTCTTGCAATGGCTTGTTCTCTCTAGGGATTCCCTACAGGGGCTTCAGGGGAGGCATCGAACGAAGTCAAACGCCAACTTACCTAACCCAGCGAACCAGCTTCCAACTTCCCTTCTTCAGGGCAGGCCCTTAAGTCACGCTTCGGGCCACCAGGAAGCTCCACTGCTCATTTCCAACTTTGTAAGAGTAGCACAGGCCACTCTCGATTGCAACCTGGCTCTCACCGAATGTCCTGGCCAAATGCAACTCTTCGAGAATATCAACGGATCGCCATCGGCACAAGCGCAGAGTCTTGTGGAAAGCGCCGCATTCTGTGGGAAACCGCCGCATAGCGCAGCCCTGGCGGTAAACAGTCTCTCGAAAACCAACGCGCACGGTCTAGGTCAGTTCATTGCTTTGCAATGATCCCCAGATCGGTGAGGCCATTGACGAAGAACTGCATGGCCAACGCCACCAGCAGCAGACCCATGATGCGGACCAGGATACGGATGCCGGTCTCGCCCATGACGCCGCGCACGCGATCTGCGCCAGCGAGCACCCAGTAGCTGGTAAACGCCGTGATGGCGATCGACGCCAGAATGGCGGCCATCTGCCAGCCGATGAGGGAGGGCACCTGGCCGACAAGCACCATCACAGAAGAGATGGCGCCGGGGCCTGCCAGCATGGGAATGCCCAGCGGCACGATGCCCGCATCCTCTTTGGCTGCAGCCTCTTCGGTGTCGCCCGTGGTCTCCTGCGTCGGCGAGCGGCGGGCTTCGAGCATATCGAGGCCGATGAGCAGCAGGATCAGGCCGCCGGCAATCTCGAAGGCAGGCAATGTGATGCCGAACATCCGGAAGATAAGCTGGCCAGCGACAGCAAAGCTGGTGAGCACAACGAAACAGGTGAAAGCGCCTTTGCGGGCCATGCGCTTACGCCGCGCCCGATCGGCTCCTGCTGTGATGGCGAGAAACGAGCCGATCGCCGCAAAGGGATCGACTAGAAAAAAGACCGAGCTGAAGGCCAGCAGCGAGAAGCGCACAATCGGCGCGGTGCGGATCTCGTTCAACGCTGCCGCGGCTGGATTGGTCCAGATCATCTTGCTTCAAGCCTAAACCAGCGCCAAAGATTCGATTGCGTTATGCCCATGCGCATCTTCAACCTGCGCATTCCCTTCCCGCACCACCAGCCGCGTAGCCAGTCCCGCCTCGCGCGCCGCATCGAGTTCGCCTACAACATCGGAGAAGAAGATCGCCTCAGCAGGATCGACGTGCATGGCGGCAGTAATGGCCACGTAGCTGGCGCTCTCTTTCTTCGGCCCGGTGCGCGTGTCGAAGTAGCCGGAAATATGCGCCGTCAGATCGCCATAATTTGAGTAGCGGAAGAGAAGCTGCTGCGCTTCGACAGAGCCTGAGGAGTAGATGACTACTTGACTCGACGCCGACCAGCGGGCAAACGCCTCCGGCACATCCGGAAGGAGCGTGCCCTTCAACTCGCCGGACTCGAAGCCGGCCTTCCAGATCTTGCCCTGCAGGCTTTTGAGCGCGGTGGATTTGCGATCGCGATCCATGAGCCAGTAGATGTAAGCGAGGATGCGCGGAATACCATACGCCGGACTCATCGATACAGCTTTGAGGTTTTCAGATTCATGTGCAATTTTCGGCAAAATGCGAGGCGCGTCAGGGTCTTTTTCTGCTCGATTCTCTAGCCCGAGCATCACGATGTCCCAAAACACACTGCCTTCCGTATCCTCGCGGACAGATTCGGGGCTCTTTTCGAAATCCGCAAAATTTTTTCTAAGAAACGTCTCAAAATGCCTGCGCGCGTACGGAAAAAGCTGCTCGGTCACCAGCGAGAGAGGCGCGACCGTGCCCTCAATGTCCACGACGTACAGCTTGTACGCGGAACTCATTACGCCCGGATCGAATCTCTGATCGCCGTCTCGACGCGTGGCCCGAGATACGCCGGCCCAAAACAGAGCGGCTGATAGCCCTGGTCGACGCCCGAGCCGGTGTAGTGCGGCGTCCAGCCCTCAGTCTGCTGGAACCAGCGGATGGCGCGGATGCGGCGATCTTCACAGAGCGTAAACCAGTGCGTGGTGCCGCGCGGCACCCGCAGCATGTCGCCGGGGCCGACCTCGACCGAGTAGACCCTTTCGCCAAGATGCAGGAAAAAAATCCCCCTCCCCGACAAAATGAAGCGCACTTCGTCTTCGGAATGCGTGTGCTCCTTGTCGAAGCGGGCAAGCATGGCGTCGAGATTCGGCGTATCGGGCTTTACGTCGATCACATCGGCGGTTACATAGCCGCCGCGACGCTTCATCTCTTCAATTTCAGCACGATACAAGTCCAAAACTAGATCGGCGGAGCAGTCGGCCGGCACGCGTTCGAGGCTCCAGCGCTCGTAGTCGATGCCTACGCCGGCGAGGGCCGCGCAAATGTCGGCCTCATCAGTGACTATCTGATCGGTATCCGGATAGCGAAGGACTGCCATGATGCTCCTTCCATCGGCGTCGGAACAAACGCCGCTACGGGAGAAAATCGGGGACGTTTGCTTCTTTGCTGAACAGCCGCCGCGTCTCTACCTCGAAGAGAAATTCAAGCGCTTCGAGATGACGGCGCGCCTCGGCCACCGACTGTCCCCAAGTATAAAGCCCATGCCGGCTGAGCAGAACTCCGTGCGCCGTGGGATTTTGCGCGAGTGCGTTTTCCAATTGTGCCGAAAGCACCGCATAGTCCTGCGTGTTTTCGAGGAGCGGCACACGCTCGAGGTGCGTATGTGTCGTTACACCCGAGAGCCCCTTCAGAATCTCATAGCCTTCGAGGGGCACATAGTCTTGCGCGGCATAGTGTCCCGAGATCAACGTATTCCAGACAGAATGCACGTGCAGAATGGATCCGGCCTCGGGCCGCGCACGGTAGAGCACCAGATGCAGCGCGGTCTCGGCGGAAGGCTTGCCTGCACCGGCGACCACATGGCCGTCTCCGGCGATTTCGATCAGATCAGTTTGCTGCAGCGTGCCCTTATCGAGCCCGGAAGGCGTGATCAGAATGCGCGCGTTACGCCGCACGCTGAAGTTGCCGCTCGTCGCCGGCACCCAGCCGCGCGCGTAGCACCAGCGCGCCGTAGCGCAAAGCGATTCGGCCTCAGACTGAAGTAAATCCAGTTCACCCGCCATGAATGCTTCGAGTGTACCAACTCGCCGTTTGGAGTGGGTCACAGCCGTGTGCAAGCGTGGGCTCTACAATCGATTCTTGCCCACCGAATCCCAACGCGATTGCATCGGGGCCGGCGTCGACATAGTTTTGGTCTCGCCGCGCAATCCGCTCAACATCGGCGCTGTCGCGCGGGCGATGGCAAACTTTGGCTTTACGCGGCTGACTGTGGTGGCCCCGTTCGAAAAGCACTGGTGCGAGGCGCAATCGGCTGTGGGCGCCGAAGAACTGCTCCGAAACGCAAAGAGGACCGAGACCCTGGCGGAGGCGATCGCGGATGGCACGCTGGTTGCGGGAACGGGAACGCTTGAACACCGCAAACCAGAGCAACCGATCGTCGCACTGCCTGAGCTGCCAAAGCTAGTGCGGACCGCGCTCGGCAGCAATGGTCGAGTGGCGCTCGTCTTCGGTCCGGAGAAGCGCGGGCTCACGCGTGAAGACCTTTCCTACTGTCATCTGCTGATTCAAATCCCGACCGATGCACGCCAGCCTTCGATGAACCTGGGCCAAGCCGTCGCAGTCTGCCTCTATGAGCTCGCGACGCGGCTGTCTTTATCCGGCCAGGGCTCGGCTCAGGATTCGGCCGATGCCGATGCAGTCGTCGCGCGCTCCGGTGATCTCGACCTGCTGGTCGGTGTGATCGATGAAGTGATGCTCGCGGCCCACTACTCGCCGCCTTCGATGCAGGAGGCCAATCGGCACGATCTGCGCCTGCTGCTACGCCGCCTGCCGCTTACCGGATTCGATGTGCGCCGGGCACTTGGTTTTTTCCGCCGTGTGCTGCGGCGACTCGAAGATCCCAACGCCCGTGAGGGCAGTTGAACGTGCAAGTACCGGAAAGTGTTAGCGAAAGGCCGAGATTCTTCTCAACGTTTGCCGCTGAATCCTGATAGAGTGGCGCTGATAGGCCTCCCCAAATGTCCCTGGCAATGAGCCGTCCTTCTGAACGATTTTTAGTTCTCGCTTTGGCTCGCGCCCTGGTTCTCAGGCCGCGTCTCCGGAGCGCTGCGGGGCTGCTGGCTGCAGTGGCGCTGCTTGGGGCTGCTTCTGCCCAACAGCCCGTGGCTGCCGATTCGTCTACGAATACGGCCGCGCAGCCGGCGCAAGACCCACAACCCGCTGCGCAACAGCCGGAGCAGTCTCCTTCACAGCCAACAACGCCCCCATCGCAAGACACGCAACCGGCTCCGCAGCAGCCGGCACAGCCATCTGCCCAGCCCGCAACGCCTACTTCCGATCAGCCTTCAGCGGCTGCGCCTTCCACTACGACCGAACCGGCAGTTCCGGCTCAGGAACAGCAGCCGACGACGACCGTTCCCACGGAAACCCAGCCAGCAACGCAGTCCGCCGCTCCACCGCCCGCGACCGAGGACAGATCTTCGGCAACCAACGAGGGCGGCGGCATCACGGAAGATCAGCTCAAGCAGCTGCTGGTGGGCAAGCCACTCTATCTGCGCGGTGGCTACCTGGACGACTCGCTCAGCTTCAATGAACATGGCGCGCTGACCGGCCACTCGGCGCAGGGTTCGTATACGCTGTGCGGTGTGCAGATCGATAAAGTGAAGCTCACCAAGCACAAAGTAGAACTGGTCGGCGCGCGCTACGGACTGCACTTTCTGGGCGCGCTGGCTTACGAAGATCCGACTACCGCGGTGGATCGGGTCCGCGTCACGCCTAAGAAGAAGACGCTGAAGATCACGATCGATCGAGAGATCGTCATTAAGCCGAAGAAGGTGAAGCAAAAGAAGGAAGCTGCGGCCAAGCCCGCACCGGCAGCGGGCAACGCGCCAGCACAATCCTCAACAGAGACCGCGCAGCCGTCCACGGCAAGCGATCAGGATGCAGCCCCAACCAGCGCGGACGAGGCCAAGACGGAGATGGCTGCTGCGCCACCGGAAGAGCGTCCGGCTGATCCGAACAGCGTAACCACAACTACGTCGCCGGCACATGCAGCCAAGGTTCTCAAAGAGGCGCTCGACGCGATCTTCTCTCAGGGTTTGGACGAGCGCATGATGGCCTCAATGCCCGATTTCTGGAAGCTGTACTATCAGGCCGCAGCGGCAAAGACCGACTACCGCCCCAAAGATCCGGCGGTGCTGCGGCAGAGCGCTGTCGATACAAAAGCTAAGCTATTGACGACCTTCGAGCCGGAATCGAATGAGTTCGCGCAGGCCAACGGTGTGGCGGGCATGTCGCTCTACCATGTCGTGATCGGGCCCGACGGCAAGCCGGGCGAGGTGGCCGTGGCCCGGCCCATCGGCTTTGGGCTGGACGAGAATGCGGTCGCGGCAATTCGCAATGCCAAGTTCGAGCCGGCCGTCAAAGGCGGCCAGCCGGTCCCCGTGCTGCTGGACCTGGTGGTGCAGTTCCGCATTTACTCGAAGCGTACCGCCGCCACCGGCTCACCAGAAGAAGCAGCCAAACCGGCCGGAACTGTTTTGCCGGGACCTTACAGCGTGCAGCATCCACCGCAGCAGCAACCGCCGACGCAGCAGTAAACTCCTACGCACGCTGCCATAATCCTCCTGGCGCCTAATCCTGCTGCCCAATGATGTCTTCGAGTTTGGGCTTGTGCTTCGCTTCACGTCCGGTGCGTTTGGTTTTCTCTTCGATCACCCGGCCAGGCTTGGGCTGGCCCACGCGCTCGCGCGCATTGGCTTTGACGGCCTTGGCCGCCGAGAACCGGGTTGGCTTGCGTTTAGTCACAACGAATTCTAGAGGATTAGTATGAAAGAGAATCGGCCGGAGGGAAAGTGCGCCGGCCACCAGAAGGAAGCACCGGATGCCAGCGAAGGCGGTTCCGAAGCCGGTGTAGCGCGCAGATTAGGAAATATCGCGTCCAGTAGATCCGTGAAGGGTCACCGCTCCCTGATGGTCGCGTTGACTTTGGTATGTTCTTCTCGGATACGCCATTCCTAATCCGCGATAGCCGGAGGGCCGAATCATGGAAGAGCGGGAATTCTTCAACGAGACGACGGAGCAGCGCACCCACACATTGACCTGTCCCAAGTGCGGACAAAGCGGCGAGTACAGGGTCACCTGGGTGGTGCGGCGCAAGCGCCCACAGCTTCCGCGCGGGGCGGACGAGCGGGACCGTGCCCGCTTCGCCAAGGCGCAATCCTATATGGTGCGCCGCGACGACAAGCTCTCCTGCGCGAACATCCGTTGCCGCAAGCCGTTCGAGATCACCACGCTGCAGTCGCTGGCCTTCTTGATGGAGTAGGCCATATTGTGGCTGGATGAAGCGCACGATCGTACCCAATGGAGTGGCGCAGGCACATGCGGATATGATTGAATCGAAGAAGTAAGCGGCCCATTGCAAGGCCTACCAGGAGAACCACATGGCAAATACCCTGCTTCCCCCTGAAGAGCGCAATCTGACACCGGACCAGGTGGAGGCTCTGGATAAACGTCGTGATCTGGGCCAGACCTTCCTGGTCATCGCGGGCCAGTTTTCCGTTATCGCCACCGTGCTGCTGCTGTGGGTCGGCCAGGATCTGAGCTACTCGCCGGGCTGGGCGCATCCGATGGCCTATTATTTCTTTCTCGCTCTGCTTCTGATCTGTGGGTTCGGCATCTCCGGCCTGGTCTTGCGCAAGGGATCACCGCGCATCGACTAGGCGTTCTTGCTCCGGGGTTCGCCCCGGGCAGGCGTGTTCTAGACGGTCGAGTCGCCGATGGCTGTTGCTTCCCTTTCCGCTCTCCCGATGGTGGCTCCTGGGTCACGGCTGACGGATAGCTACGGACGAGTCATCCACGATCTGCGGGTCTCCATCACCGATCGCTGCAACTACAAATGCGTCTACTGCCGCACCGGCGAGATCGGCGCCCAATATCCGGAACTAGCCATCGACGAATATCTGCGGCTGATCGGCCTCTTTGTCGATCTCGGCATCACCAAGGTTCGGCTCACGGGCGGCGAGCCGCTGCTGCGGCATGGCGTGGTCGAGCTGGTGAAAGAACTCGCCCGCCTGCGGACGCTCTCCGGCGAACCGCTGGATCTTGCACTCACAACCAACGGACACCTGCTGGACTCGCTCGCACATCCGTTAAAGGCTGCAGGGCTGAACCGGGTGACGGTGAGCATGGATGCCGTGGATGCATCCACGTTTGAGCGGATCACACGCATCGAGAACAGCTTTCAAACCGTTCTCGGCGGTATTCGCGCGGGCCGCGCCGCCGGGCTCACGCCGCTCAAGATCAACTGCGTGTTGTTGCGTGGATTTAACGACGACCAGATCGAAGGCTTTGCCCGCTTCGCGCGCGAAGAGGATGTCGTCGTCCGCTTTATCGAGTTCATGCCGCTCGAAGAAGGCCGTCTTTGGTCGCCGGAGATCGTCGTTCCGCTCAAGGAGATCGTCGAGCGCATCAACAACTATCTATCACTCAAGAACGTTCTGCCGCTCGTCGAGGTGCCGCTGCGCGAGCCGAGTGAGACTGCTCGCCGCTATACCTTTCAAGATGGCAAGGGCGAGATCGGCGTGATCGCACCCGTCAGCCAGGCATTTTGCGGAGCGTGCAGCCGCGTGCGGCTGACCTCGGACGGCAAAATTCGCACCTGCCTCTTTTCGCAGGTGGAGCACGATCTCTATGGACGTTTGCGCGCCGGTGCCAGTGATGAGGAACTGCGCGCTTATATCTTTCGTACTGTTCAGCAAAAGGAAGCGCGGCACCATATCGGAGAGCCGGGCTTTTTGAAGCCATCGCGATCGATGGTACACATCGGCGGCTAAGTCAAAAACGAACGCAAATACCGGTTTCTCAAAACAAATCGTTCACATCAGACCACCGCAACCTCTGAGTGTTGCATGTGTCAGAATGATTCAAAGACTTTCCCCAGAAGGCGAGATGATGACCACCGGGACGGAAGGACGCATCCCGCTCGCAGATCTGCTCGTGTTTCATCAGTTGGCGCGCTCGCTCACCTCCAGTTTTGATCTGGACACGATCCTGCGCACCATTCTCGATCACATGGAGCAGACCATCGAGGCGGAGCTGTGGACCCTGCTGATGCTGGATGACGCTACGCAGGAGCTCTACTACGCGATCGCGGCCGGCGGAGAGCAGGACGCATTACGCGATCTGCGCGTCAAAGTGGGAGAAGGCGTGGCCGGCTGGGTGGTGCAGCACGGGGAGACGCTGATCTTGCCCGAGGCCGAGGACGATCCGCGGCTCCAGAAGTCTCGCAAGGTGCGCTCGGTGATTGCATTGCCGCTGCGTGGACGCAAAGGCACGCATGGCGCGATTGAGATCTTCAATCCGCGCGCCGACCAGATGACGGACTACACGATCGCGTTCCTGCACATTCTGGCCGATCACGCGGCCATCGCGATCGAAAATGCACGCGACGTGGCGCGCATCCATCAGCTCACCATCACCGACGACACCACCGGCCTCTTCAATGTGCGTCATCTCTACGACGTGCTGGGCCGCGAGCTCGAGCAATCCAACCGCGCGCAGCAGCCTCTAAGCCTGGCATTTCTCGATCTCGACCGGTTCAAAGAGGTGAACGACAAGCACGGACACCTCATCGGCAGCGAGCTACTCGCCCGCACCGGACAGCGGCTGCAGGAGCTCAGCCGCAAACAGGACCTGTGCTTCCGCTATGGCGGCGATGAGTTTGTGCTGCTGATGCCCGCAACGGACGCAAAAACGGCGCTGGCGCGCGCCGATGCCCTGCTGCACACGCTGATGGAAACCCATTTTGAGATGAACGGCGGACTCACGCTGAAGGTGAGCGCCAGCATCGGCGTGGCCAGCGCGCCGGATGACGGAACGACTCTGCATGCCGTCATCGGCGCAGCGGACACACGCATGTACGCCGTCAAGAGCAACGGCCGCGGACGCGTGAAAGGCAGTTGAGCCCGCTCCGCAGGCTTACTGCTGTTGCGTGATGTGCACCGGATGCTCCAGCTTGAACGTCAGCAGAGTTTCCGCCGGCAAAACGATCTGCTTGTTGCCGGTCATCGCGCCGCCAGCCGTGCCGGCTCCGCCGCCAGCGAGAGCACCGATTGCCGCTCCCTTGCCACCACCTGCCAGGCCGCCGATGAGAGCTCCTAGACCCGCACCGCCGCCGATAAACGCGGCTGAGCGCTTGCCCTTGCCCTTTTCTGCGCGTGAGATGGAGCTGGTCGACACCGGATAGCTACCCCATTTGCTATGCACCCGCTCGAGTTTCACCTGGAGCAAAGCGCCGCCTTTGAAGTGACCGAGCGGTTTGGCATCGATCACAGTGCCGTCCGCGCGTGAACCCTTGGCAATCACAGTCGTGCCATCCACAGTGACGTCGTCGGCGACCGTGGCCGTGAAGGAGTCGCCCGGCTGGCTGATCTTCGAGCCGAGATCCTCGTCGAGCCTGACCCGCAGCTCGGTGCCCTCGGGCAGATCATAAGCCTGCGGCGGAGGCGGTGCCTGTGGCGCCGCTGCTCGGGCATTGGTGGGAGGTGCAGAAGCACTTGCGGGCGCGCTGGCCGAGTTTCCCGAGCTGGGCGCGGGTGCACCAGCGTCGGGCTGGGTCGCCGTGGGCTGTGCCGGCTGTGCGGTGGGACTATTCGGTTGCTGGTTTGCCTGTTGATTGTTGGATTTGCATCCTGCTAGAGCGAGAGCAAAGAGCAGAGAGGCAGTAGAGAGCAATGTCAAGCTGCGATTCGTTTGCATGGAACGAACTCCTCGTCCAGTCATTTTACCGAACGAGGGTCACGCACTTGTCAATCAGAAATGGAGCCCTATGAGCAGGAATTTGGCAGCGGCGTGAGCTTTGAAGTCCGGCCTGGCTACTTCCCGGTGTCGCCGCCAATCTGGACCACAACGTATTGCGCCGGGCCATCACCCACATTCTCGACGGTATGCAAAGTGCCTGGTGTCACATAGATGACGCTGCCCGCGCTGGCTCGTTCCGTTTTGCCGTCGTGCTCGAAGGCGAGCGTCCCCCGCTGCACGACGATGATCTCCGAATGCTGGATGCGATGCGGCGGATTCGGCTTTGTGCCGGCCGGCTGCAGCGTCTCGTGCACAGACACAGCCTCGCCGGTGGCCAGCGTTCCTGCAAACACGCGGCGGCCCACCGACCCATTCTGGCCTGTCCTGGCCAACATCGCGTCATACGGAAATACGCGCGCTGCCGCCAACGGATTCGAGTCGCCGCTCTGCGCTGCGGCCGCAATCGAAATGCACGCAAATGCCAAAACATGGAAGGCGGTTTTCCTCATTGGCTTCATCCTTTTTTGCAGGCTGGAGAATAAGATGACCTTTGCATTCTAGGGCATCTTGCGCCACTTCCCTCGGCTCAGTATCTTTGTGGAAGCCGGTTCATTCAGCCGCGAAGAGAGGTTCATGGACGCCTTAGAACGGCTTTTCGAACAGCGTTTCGGACGGCCCGCCGAACACGTGAAGCCGCTCCAGGGTCAGCTCGGCGGCTCAGGACGCGTGATTGTTCGCCTTACCGGCGGACCGTCTCGTGCGATCGGCATCCTGCATTCCGTGCGCGAAGAGAATGCCGCCTTCCTCGAGTTTTCCCGCCACTTTCGCCGGCATGGTCTGCCGGTACCCGAAATCTACGCCGAAGATTTGAGCCATGGCGCCTATCTTGAAGAAGACCTGGGCGACACCACGCTCTTCGACTTCCTCAGCCAAAACCGGACCGGCTCCACGATCTCACCGCAGGTGGTGCAGGCCTATCGTAAAGTCGTGGCCGCTCTGCCGCGCTTCCAGATCGAGGCCAGCCGCGATCTGAACTACAAGGTCTGCTATCCGCGCGCGAGCTTTGACCGCCAGTCGATCTCCTGGGATCTCAACTACTTCAAATACTATTTTCTTCGTCTGGCAGGCGTTCCCTTCAACGAGCAGGCACTCGAAGACGACTTTGGGCGGCTGACGAAATTTCTGCTCACCGCGCCGCACGACTACTTTCTTTATCGCGACTTCCAGTCGCGCAACGTCATGCTGCGCGAAGGCCAGCCGTTCTTCCTCGACTATCAGGGTGGCCGCAAGGGCGCGCTGCAGTATGACATTGCCTCCCTGCTCTACGATGGCAAGGCCGACCTGCCGCCGGCCCTGCGCTTAGACCTGCTGGATTACTATCTCGATTGCCTGTCCGGCTTCATCTCCGTCGATCGCGCCGCCTTCATGGAGCACTATTACGCGTACGTCTACGTGCGCATCCTGCAGGCGTTGGGCGCGTACGGCTTCCGCGGATTCTACGAACGCAAGAGTCATTTTCTGCAGTCGGTGCCCTACGCGCTCGAGAATCTTCGCTGGCTGGCTGCAAATGTCAGGCTGCCCATTGCACTGCCGGCTCTGCTCGACGCACTAGCGGGAATCTCGCGCTCGGAGAAGTTGCTGGGACTCGCTTCCTCCGCTACCACGCTCACCGTGCGTATTTTCAGCTTCTCCTTCCATCGCCAGATGCCCTCGGATGAGACAGGCCACGGCGGCGGATTTGTCTTCGATGCCCGCAGCCTTCCCAACCCCGGCCGCGAAGAACGCTTCCGCACGCTCACCGGCAAAGACGCTGCGGTGATCGATTATCTGCGTCACGAGGAGAGCGTGCATCAGTATTTGGCTCACGTCTTCTCGCTCGTAGACGCAAGCGTGGCCACATATCAGCGCCGCGGATTCGCGAACCTGATGATCTCCTTTGGCTGCACCGGCGGCCAGCACCGGTCCGTGTATCTCGCCGAGCAGTTGGCGAAGCATCTGCGCAGTGTACCTGGTGTTGAGGTTGTGGTGCGGCATATTGAGCTTGAAAAGATGCAGCTCACTGGAGAGGCCGCCCTCGCAGGAAACCTGTCTCGATGAAGGCCATGGTCCTGGCTGCCGGGCTGGGCACGCGCCTGCGCCCGCTGACGAATGACCGGCCTAAGGCGCTCGTTGAAGTGAACGGCCGCACGCTGCTTGAGATCACACTCGCTCGCCTGCGCGCCTTCGGCATCCGCGAAGTGATCGTCAACGCCCATCACTTTGCCGAGAAAATGATCGAGTATCTCGCAGCGCATGACAACTTCGACATGCGAATCGAAGTCTCGCGTGAGGACGATTTACTCGACACCGGCGGGGGAATCAAGAAAGCAGCATGGTTCTTTACGGAATCGGACACCGATCGCGAAGAGCCGTTTCTCGTGCACAACGTCGACGTGCTCAGCACGATCGATTTTGGACGGATGGTGGAGTTCCACACCGAACTTGGCGCGCTGGCAACCCTTGCGGTGCAGGACCGCATGACCTCGCGGCCCCTGCTCTTCGATGAACGCGGATTGCTGCGAGGGCGCGCCCCAAAACGCGACGACGCAGCAGAGATGACTTCGCGTCATCCGACGTTTGCCTCACTTGCCTTCTGCGGCATTCATATTCTTTCTCCACGCATCTTCGAAGCGATGCAGGAGGAAGGCGCGTTTTCGATCATCGATACGTATGTGCGCCTTGCAGCGGAGCGAGAAACGATCGCAGGCTTTCGTGCCGACGACTACTACTGGCGCGATCTAGGCAAGCCCGATCACATTCTGCAAGCCGAGCACGATCTGCGGACCGGAATCTATCCGGGAACCGAAGCGAATCCGGCAGCCCAGCGCTAGGGCGTTGCCAAATCGACCATTGCGGCCATAGAAAGAGACGGAAGCAGTCATCGTTCAATTTCCAGCCACTCTGTTTCGAATCTTTCGTTCAGATGGATATCGGTCTGCCGGAGCCGGCCTGGGCCGGAGTTGATGAACTTATGCGGCACACCTTTCGGAACCATTACAATCTGGCCCGCGCATACCGTAACGACGGTCGAGCCGATTGTGTAAACCGCATTGCCTTCATGCACCACGATCACCTCCTGATAAGGATGGCTATGTAGACGCGGCCCCTCTCCGGGAGATAGATCCACGAGAATGAGAGAGAGGTTCGCATTGCTCGACAGACCGCCCTCCCATTCTCGTGTGCCTCTGTTCGCCGGCAGTTTGTTCTGATCCAGAATCAGAGGATGCATCGGTTGCTCCGTTCCGAGTTACACGTCGCCGTCAACTAGGTCCAAGCACAGGTCTAAGCCTTCGCAGGAAAAGCAGACATATCCATCCAAAACGCTTCCCAAACGTGGCCGTCCGGATCCTCGCAGCTACGGCTGTACATGAAACCATGGTCCTGTTTGGGATTAACGTCGGACCTGCCGCCATTCACGTTGGCAGCGTCAACCAGAGCATCCACGGATGCGCGGCTCTCGCAGGATAACGCCAGCATGACCTCACTCGATCGATGAGAATCAGGAATTGCCTTCTTCGTAAATGTGGCCCACTTATCATGCGTGAGAAGCATCACGTGAATCGAATCGGAAAACACCATGCAGGCCGCTGTATCGTCAGTGAACTGTGGATTATTTTTGGCGCCAATCGCTTCATAAAAATCTCTTGATTTTGCGAGATTGGCTACCGGCAGGTTTATGAAAATCATCTTCGACATTGCGGATCTCCTTTTGTGTTTGCTGGTATCGCGGTCAAGGGAGTGGTCTTCAACCGCCCCGATCACCGCTCACAAACTCAAAATACGAGGAGTCCCGAATGGGTTCCTTTACAAATGTTGAGAAGTTCGAATTTATTTGCCGGAAGAAAGAAGGCGGCTGAGTTGGGTGGGCGTAATTCCGAGATACGACGCCATCTGATATTTTTTGAGGCGATTTACCAAACCGGGATAGGTCGTCAAAAATTCGTGGTATCGCTGCCGGGCATTGTCGTACCGCAAGGAGATTTCCAGAGGTTCTTTTTCCACGATCCAATGGCGCTCCATATAGCGGATATAAAAAGACGCAACGTCGTTGTATTTTTCAGTCAGTTTTTTAAATTCAGAAAAGCGATACGAAAGAACCCTGGTATCTTCCAAAGCCACAATGGAGAACATGCTCGGTGTGTGCGCGAGCATCGCTCCCATGGATGCTGCCAATCGCCCCTCCGGGAAGAAATACTTGATGACGGCGTCTCCTGCTTCTGAAATGTAGTTCTGAGAAAACAGCCCTTCTACGACAAATCCGATCTTGGTTGGCACTTGGCCAAGCTCGACAAAATATTCCCCCTTTCTATAAAACTCCTCACGCAAAAGCATCTGCCAAGCCGTTTTGCTGGGCTCAGACAAATCTGTGTAGGTGGCGATCTTTTTAAAAAAGGGATCGGACTTCATCGCGTCAGCGTTCCAGCAATCATGATAAAGGCCGCGCGGAAACAGTTTTAAATATCCAGACGCAATTCGATATTGGAGGTGTGATCGTGGTGATTAGTTGGCAGATGGCTTCTCAACGTGATCAACGACCAGAACTTTGACCGGGTCTTTGGCGGAGACCAGTTTGAGTCCAAGTTGCTTCTGGATGAGGCTGGGAAGAACAATTTCGTCCGACTCTCGAATTGCGCGTGCAGCCGATTTCAAAGTGATATCGTAAATCCCCTGAATTCCTGTGCGATCAATGACCGGAAGCCCAATGCCGCGCAAGTCGGCTAGTTGGTTCGCGAACTCGGGCAAAGAGACGTTTGTGAAAACAAAATCCCCGTTGACAACTCGCGGATAGGACTCTTTAGGATATGAAGGCAAGTGCAGGTCAGCTTTGTTTTCCGGAAGCTTCGCACCACCCGAATCAACAACCAATTCATACACAGCAGTTCGTCTTTGCTCCCAATGGATCTGCAGGTCAAATCGAGTCGCCAAAAGATTCTGAAGCATGATCCGGAGCGTGCTTAGCTTTACCCCTTCATCGGCTCTGGCGCGAACTTCAAAACGCTGGCCTTGCAACGCATGCGCTGCGGAGACTTGAAAGTCCTGCAGACCATAGGCCCACTGGATCATTTCACCAACCTCGATATTGCGCATGGTGAGGCTGTCCGCGGTATATTCAATCTGCGAACGGAAACCACCTTCTCCGCCCGTCGCCAGCGGGTCTGATGGCTTTATCGAAGCCACTTCAAAGACTACAGATAGGTCTTTCGGAGGATGGGGATCGTCCTGGGAGTTTGTGAGGACCACAGCGCGCACGGGGTAGAATTCACCGACTACTGCCACAGCAAAAAGCGTGACGAGAACGGCTGTGCCGAGAAGTGTCGGGCCCAGATTCTTCATCGGGTATTCAGTTCGGATACGAACAACACATCGGCTCAGGCCGGTCCCGGAGAACGACGGCCTCGCATCCTGATCGTGACATCGGCGCATCTCCATCCACTTCATCGACAGCATCTCCCAACTGCCGGAGCCGCGATCATGCTGCGGGCACCAGCGGGAAGGCCCTGTCCTAAGAGATTGAAGACTAAATATCCAGGTTCTTCACGTCGAGCGCATTTTCTTCGATGAACTTGCGGCGCGACTCGACATCTTCGCCCATCAACGTGGTGAAGATCGCATCCGTCTCGGCAAGGTCTTCGAGTTTCACGCGCAGCAGCGTGCGGCGCTCTGGATCCATTGTCGTCTCCCAGAGCTGGGATGAGGTCATCTCGCCCAGTCCTTTGTAGCGCTGTACCTGGTAGTCTTTCTTGCCCTGCTCCACGATATATTCGAAGAGCTCGCGCGCTGTCTGCTTCTCCACCGGCTCACGCTGCGCACGCGCCGCGCGGCTCGTGGTCTTCGACTCAGCGCGGGTCTGCACGCTTCCTGGCGGCGGAGCGCCCTCGGCATCCGGCTCCTCTTCCTCAGGGCTCAGATCGGTCGTGGCTGCCGATTTGGCGGCGTACTCCACCAGGAAGGGCGGCTCCAGAAATTCCTTGATCTGCGAATATTTCGCCATCATCTGCCGGAACTCTGGGCTGGAAGCCAGGTTCCAATCGATGCACCGCGTCGCACCCTGCGAATCCGTGAAGCAGATGGACCAGGTGTGGTGCTCCTCATCGCGCACCGGCTCATTGAGCTTGATCTGGAACTCACTGGCGCGCTCGACGAGTTCAGCGCGCAGAGCAGCCAGCTTTTCGGGAATCTCGTCTTCTTTCTTCGAAGTGAAGTCCGCACGATGAACGGGCTCCATGCGGGCGAGCAATTGGGTCAGCTTCTCGTTGCGGATGCGCTTGTCCACCTTCTCCGCAAAGCCGAGATACTCGTTGAGCGTGCTCATGAAGCGCGTCAGGTCGGCGCCTTCGATCTTGCTGGCCTCTTCACCATGGCGTACCACCATGCCTTCAGAGGCGCGGTTCACCATCACCTTCACGAACTCGCGATCATCCTTGATGTACTGCTCGAAGCGGCCTTTCTTAATCTTGTAGAGGGGCGGCTGCGCAATGTAGACGTTGTCGCGCTTGATCAGGTCCGTCATGTGGCGGAAGAAGAAGGTCAAGAGCAGCGTGCGGATGTGCGAGCCGTCCACATCGGCGTCGGTCATCAGGATGATCTTGCTATAGCGCAGTTTGGCCGGGTCAAAATCGTCTTTGCCGATGCCGGTGCCGAGCGCCGTGATCATGGCGCGAATTTCTTCATGGCCCAGCATCTTGTCGTAGCGCGCCTTCTCGACGTTCAGAATTTTTCCTTTGAGCGGCAGAATCGCCTGGAACTTGCGGTCGCGGCCCTGCTTCGCGGTGCCGCCTGCCGACTCACCTTCGACCAGGTACAGCTCGCAACGGTCCGGATTGCGCTCGGAGCAATCGGCCAGTTTGCCGGGCAGGCCGCCGCCATCGAGCGCGCCTTTGCGCCGGGTCAGGTCCCGCGCCTTGCGTGCAGCTTCACGGGCACGCGCCGCTTCAATCGCCTTGTTGATGATGCGCTTGGCGACCGGCGGATTCTGCTCGAGGAAGCCGCCAAGGCGCTCATTCACGAAAGCCTGCACGGTGCCAGCGATATCCGAATTGAGCTTGCCCTTGGTCTGCCCTTCAAATTGCGGCTGCGGCAGCTTGACGCTGACCACAGCAACGAGTCCTTCACGAACATCGTCACCTGACAGAGACTCCTTCATGTCTTTAAAGAGACCGAGTTGCTGGCCGATCGCATTGATCGTGCGTGTAAGCGCCGTCCGAAATCCTGAGAGGTGCGTGCCACCATCGACTGTGTTGATGTTGTTCGCGAAGCTGAACACCGTCTCCGAGTAGCTGTCGTTGTACTGGAGCGCGATCTCGATCTCGACGCCGGAGCGCGAGGCCTCCATCATGATCGGCTTGTCGTGTAGTACCTGCTTGCCGCGGTTCAGGTGCTTCACGAACTCCGCGATGCCGCCCACGTACTTGAAGTCGGCATGCTTGGCTTCGCCGGTCTTCGGATCGGCGGTGCGTTCATCGGTGAGCGTGATCTCGAGGCCTTTGTTCAGGAAGGCCAGTTCGCGCAAACGCTGCGCCAGCGTGTCGTAGTTGTACTCGGTAGTCGAAAAGATGGTTTTGTCGGGAAGAAAATGCACCTTCGTCCCGCGCTTCTTGCTGATGCCCGACTGGCGTAGCTCGCTGGTAGGCAGGCCACAGCTGAAGTCCATCTCCCAGGTGTAGCCGTCGCGCCAAACCTCGACGTTGAACTCCTGCGAGAGCGCGTTGACGCAGCTCACGCCCACGCCGTGGAGTCCACCGGAGACTTTATACGTCGATGAGTCGAACTTGCCGCCCGCGTGCAGCTTGGTCATCACTACTTCAAGAGCCGACATCTTCTTGCCGTCGGGAAGAGTTTTGGTGTCGACAGGAATGCCGCGGCCGTCATCGACCACGGTGATCGAGTTGTCCACGTGGATCGTCACGTCGACGCGCTTGGCGAATCCAGCCAGGGCTTCGTCGACGGAGTTGTCCACCACCTCGTAGACAAGGTGATGCAGGCCCATCTCACCGGTTGAGCCGATGTACATCGCCGGACGCAGGCGTACCGCCTCCAGGCCTTCCAGAATCTTGATGTTTTCGCCGGTGTAGCTTCCAGTGCCTTCGGGAGGAGGGGGGATGCTGCCAATTGCTTCAGTCGCCATAAGTTTCCGATCGCCAGGCTCTCGCATGCAAAACCGCAACACAACGTTTCAGAATCCGATTTTCGGAGGTGGTTACCTGAGACTAACCGCTTGAAAGACGTGGGCTTTGCGCGAATTTGCCTATCCCGATTTTACCACGCAGAGGCGGCGAATCCGTGAAACCGGATCTGGATAACTAGGGCCGATTACGTAGGCTATTACATTCGTGGAATATGACGTTGGTAACTTTACTCATTACTAACTAGATAAGTCTATGAAATAAGTGGACTTTTGCGTGATCTTACCCTATGATGCGAAAGGTGCAGGAAAGGAAGTCCGTTACTCCGGATTTCAGAAAGAAGGTTACTAATCATGAAACTCACTGTTCGCATCCTGGCTTTGCTGATTGTTGTTGCCGGTGGCGCTGCTGCAGCTATTACGCCCAAGTCCGCTCACGTCCTCCCGAGTCACCAAGCAGTTGTAGCGAGTTTTCCCATTCCGGGCTGCGGGCCGGGAATCTGCTCTGGGAATCCTGCCGCTTCGATCCGGTAACTACCTGAAGTAATGGCACCAAAGTGCCACGACGGTAGGCCCGCTTTTCTGTTGAGAGGTAAGGCGCGAAGCGCTATTCTGGTCCAGTCCCCAGAATCGGGCGTAGGTGTCTATGTCCTCAAGTTTAGCAATGTCCGTCATGAGCGCCGCAGAGTTTCTGCTGATCGCTATCGTGGCGTTTCTGTTTTGGCGGAAGAAATGGCAGCGCCGCTTTCCAGCGATGGGCGCGTACCTCGGACTGCGGCTGCTGTCCGCTCCGGCGTTGCTTTTCTTGCTTTCCCGTTATCAAACGACTCCCTCGCATGTTTGGTACAGCCTCTATTTCTTCACGTACTGGGGTGTTTATATCGCCAGTGCGGTGATGCTGTTCTTCATCTGCATCGAAGTCTTTCGATCTGCACTGTCAGGGTTTAAGGGGCTCACGAAGTTCGGCATCATCATCTTCCGCTGGGTCGTGCTGGCCTCAGTGATCGTAACGTTTTCAGCGCTCTCGTTCTCTCACCGCGGCATTCTCATGATTCCGGACGTTGCGTTTGGGCTCATGCACTCAGTGAGCGTTCTCGAACTGTGCCTGCTCGCCTTCCTCTGCTTGAGCATGAACGCGTTGCGCCTCTCCGTACGCGATATGGCATTCGGGATTGCGCTGGGATTCGGTCTGATGTCGGCCAACGATTTCATCGCCGCTTCGCTGATCTCGCGTAACATCTCACTCACGGCCCCGCTGCAATTCGTGTACGAATCCATGATCCTGGCGGCGCTCGGCGTGTGGACTGCGTACTGCGCGGCTCCTGAGCAGGTGCGGAAGCCGGTGGTGCTCCCGGCAAATTCAACCGTGTATCGCTGGAACGAAATCGCCTCGGCCCTGGGCCACACTGGGACGCAGGTGGCCGTGCAACAGCCTGCCGCCAACAGCTTCTTCCTCACCGACGTCGAAAAGGTTGTCGACAAGGTGCTGAACCGCAACCTGAAAGGCCAGCAGTCGGAGTCGTAACCACAGCCAATCACTGTTTTAGCAAAGGCCGGACCGCGAGGTTCGGCCTTTTGCATTTGAAGTCCTTTTGCATTGAGTTTGGATCATGCATGCCGCGCGGGCCTTCTCAGCCAATGCCAGATAGACCAGCCGCTGGCTACCAGGCACGCCAGGATGAAGACGAACATGCTCCATCGGAACGGCTCGGATTGAGCGACGCCTAACACGGTTCTGCCATAGCGCAATGCGAGCAACGCGAGCACAGTGAATCGCGTGGCTCTGGCCAAAAAGTTGACCGCAAGAATGCGCCAGATCGGATAGTCGACTGCGCCCACCGCCGCGATCACAGTCGTAAAAGGAAACGGTGGAGGCGCGAGACCCGCCACGCCGACGGCCAGCGCAGCACGGTTGCCGATCCGGCTTTTGAGCTTTTCATAACTGCGATCCCCGGCAAATCGCCGCAGACCTTCTTCACCAAGCTTGCGTGCAACCACCGCCAGCAGGAGCGCACCCACGGTCGATCCGCAGGCTGCCGCGAGAACATACCAGGGCGCGCCCCTGTGATGCCGCGCCACCAGGCCGACGACCATCAGGTCATTGCCGAACGGCAGCACCAGAAAGGATGAGTCGAGAATGCCCATCAGAAGCGGGCCGAAGTAGCCGATGTGGAAGAGAAACCTGAAAAATGGATTCAGGAATTGCATGGAGGGCCGGAGCCGCACATCGCATGATTAGATGCAGGGATTTCACTCCATCGAAAAACCGGCCTTCGGCGATGGCTAATTCCGGCCGCAACAGCGCAGATGCGCAGCAGAAATTCCGGTGAAAACACAAAAGCCACGGCGTAAACCGTGGCTTTTTGGGAAAAAGTCGAAAGCGTAGGCGCTTACTCCGCCGAAACAGGCTCGATCGAAGCAAAACGCCCGTGGTTGCCGCGATCGGTAAACTTCACCCTGCCGCTGACTTTGGCGAAGAGCGTGTCATCGGAGCCGATGCCGACGTTCGCGCCCGGCTTGATGCGCGTGCCGCGCTGGCGGATGATGATCGAGCCGCCGGTGACCAGTTGTCCGGCAAAGGCCTTCACGCCCAGCCGCTGCGCATTGGAATCGCGTCCATTTGTGGAACTGCCTCCACCTTTTTTATGTGCCATTGCTCAATTCCTCTCTGAAACTAGCTGTCAGCCCTCAGCTGTCAGCTTTCAGTTTCGTTCGTCGTTACTCGCCTCACCAGCATCCAGCCTCACCCGCGCGCTTGAGAGCTGAAAGCTGACGGCTGAGAGCTTGTCTAATTCGCGGACGTGTAAGTCTTGCCATCGGCCTCGATGGCCTTGATGCGGACCTGGGTGAAGTTCTGGCGATGCCCCTGCAGCTTCTTGTATTGCTTCTTGCGCTTGAAGTGGAAGACCAGAACCTTGTCGCCGCGTCCCTGACCGACTACTTCAGCCGTCACCTTGGCGCTGGACGGCTTGGCCACAGAGCCAGCCTCGCCGGAGACCGCCAGCACGTCACTGAACTCCACGGTCTGGTTCTCGGCCGGAACGCTCTCAATCTTGAGCACGTCGCCGGGCGCCACACGATACTGCTTGCCACCGGTGCGAATCACTGCGTACATAACAAACCCTCCAGCGCTCCGGTTCATCGCGAGGCGCATTCAACTCAAAGAATTCCTGATTGTGCGGTGGGCGGATACAGACAACTGCATCGGAAGGCGGGCCGCACACACGCCGTATCGGCGGTGAACCCTGCACAATCCCGCGCACCTCATCGAGAGGTACAGCGCCAAACTCTACGATTCTATCGTTAAACCAACCCTGGGGTCAATGAATCTGGCGGTGTAATAGTGGTCGGAGGATGCTCTTCTGAGGAGTCGGCAATAGACTTCTCAGCCGCATGGGGCCACAGGCTTTCGCTCGCTATACTCGACCCATGCGGCCTGCCAGCATTCCTGTGAGCGTCGTGGTCACAGAACTGAACGAGATCGAGGACATTGGCAGGGTCGTCTCCAGCCTTCTCGCCCAGATTCCCCCGCCAGCGGAGGTCGTCGTAGTCGACGGCGGTTCGACGGACGGCACCTGGGAGTGGCTTCTCGAAGCGCGGCAGAAGTATCCGCGCCTGGTCGCCATCCGTGACGAGACCTGCAGCTTGAAGTTCTCGAAAGGTCCGGTCTCGCGCGGGCGCAATGTGGCTATCGCGGCTGCGCAATCGGCGATTATCGCCTGTGCCGATGCCGGATGCACCTACGCGCCCGACTGGCTCGCCAACCTGACGGCTCCGCTTGCTGCCGGAGCAGCTGAATACGCGCTGGGCGGTACCTGTCTCGACCCTGGGGAGCACACCGTTTGGGATGTGGCTTCGGCGCCGTTCTTTTCCATCAAGCTTTCGCCGCTCGAGCCCACAAAATCATGCACGGCGCGCTCGATGGCTTTTACGAAGGCGCTCTGGGAACGGATTGGCGGATTTCCGGAGGACGTGCTGGTGGGCGAGGATACACTCTTCGATCTGGCCGCGCGCCGGCAAATCAAGCCCGCATTTATTGCGAACGCCAAGGCCTTGTACAGGCCCATGAACAGCTTTCGCTCGGCTGCCCACCAGATGGCGCGCTACGCCATCAGCGATGGCCAGGCCGGCGTGCGTTGGGCGCGGCTGTTGCGCAATGCAGCCCGCTGTCTGCTGCAGGCCGCGGCGCTCGTCAGCCTGGCGTGGCCGACGCCGCGGTCAGGGCCATGGCCGTGGATTCCCTTTGCAGCCGTGTTCGCGCTCGAGTGCTGGTATGCCTTCCATCGCGACTGGCGGTTCCTGCCGCAGTTCGGCATCCGGTCCACCCTGGCCCGGTTCGCCTTCTCGGTCGCGGTGCCCTGGATTGTAGCCGTGAACCAGATCCGCGGACGCTTCAGCGCCAAGCCTCTCACTAACCGGCAGAACGTCGCGAGCTGACAGCCAAACCATCCGAAATTTTTTTTGACAGAGCGCATAAAGTTCTTGACACAGAGAACTCTAAATTATAGAGTTCTCTGTGTAACTCAGATTTGGCCCTGCGGGCCGATCTGAGGCCGGGAACCTGGCGATGCAAGCCACGAATCGCTTCTCGCTGTGCCACTTCCATCTGAGGATTGACTATGCAAGCTGACCTAACAACCAATCCAAATCTGACAACACCGCCTCCGCCGCTCCAGGTCGAGTCGCTGGTGAAACGCTTTGGCCAGACGACGGCTGTGAAGGGCGTGAGCCTGGCCGTCCGCGGCGGCGAGTGCCTGGGGCTGCTCGGGCCCAATGGGGCCGGCAAGAGCACCCTTATTCGCAGCATTGTGGGCCGCGTGATTCCTGACGCGGGCCGCGTGGCGGTCTTCGGCTCTCCGGCTAGTTCCACCGCGGCGCGCATGGCCCTGGGCTGGGTGCCGCAGGAGCTAGCGATCTATCCGCGCATCAGCTGCAGAGAAAACCTCGGCTCGTTCGGCCGCTACTACGGCCTCTCCGGAGGCAAGCTGGCCGAAGCGATCGCGTGGTGCTTGCAGTGGGCGGCGCTCGAAGATCGATCGGCCGATCTGGCCGGCAATCTCTCCGGCGGCATGAAGCGGCGGCTCAACATGGCTGCCGGAATGCTGCACCGGCCTAAGATCGTGCTCTTCGACGAGCCGACGGTCGGCGTCGATCCCCAATCGCGCAACCGCATCTTTGAGATGATCGAGTCGCTGCGCACGGCGGGCACGGCCATCATTTACACCACGCACTACATGGAAGAGGCGGAGCGGCTTTGCGACCGCATCGCCATCATCGATCACGGCTGCATCATCGCATCCGGCACTAGGGATGAACTGATTCAAAGCGCATTCGGCACGCGGACACAGGTGCAGGCTCGCTTCGCGGGCGCTCCGGAGGCAATCAGCGCATGGACCGCGCGCCACCGCGGGCGACTGGCGGATGCGACGGCGGAGTTCACCATCGAGCACTCGTCTGATATCGCCGCCCTGCTTGATGACGCCAGCAAAGCAGGCTTGGAGCTGGTGGATGTTTCACTGCGGCGGCCCAATCTCGAATCTGTATTTCTCCACCTCACAGGAAGGGAGTTGCGCGATTGATTTTCCCGATTGCTCGAACCGCACTCATTGCACTGCGCCGTGATCGCGGCGCTTTCGTGCTCAGCTTTGTTCTGCCGATCGCGTTCTTCAGCATCTTCGCGGTCATCTTCGGCGGCCAACATGATTCCACACCCAAGATCAAGGTGATCCTGGTGGATGAAGACCAGAGCGAGGCATCGCGTCAACTCATCAAGGGACTGCAGAGCGAATCTTCTCTGGTGATCCTTACCAGACCTGCAGCGAAGAGCAAAACCGCACCGGCACCTGCAGACTACACGGCAGCGACCGCTGAAGCAGCCGTCAAGGCGGGCGATGCGCCGGTGGCCCTCGTCGTTCCTCCCGGCTTCGGCCGAAATCCAATTGCCTTCGGCCCCGACGAGGACCAAAGCTCGATCCAGTTGCTGAACGATGCGAGCGACACAATCGCTCCGCAGATGGTAACCGGTTTGCTCCAGAAGGCCGCCATGACCGCGATGCCGGCCGTGATGGCCGAACAAGGCATGAACTACGCCGATAAGTATGTCGGCGGATTCACGCCTCAGCAGCGCACGCTCATGGCGTCCAGTCTTGCATCGTTGCGCAAGGTTCAAGCTGACAGCACGAGCACCCACTCCGGCAGCGCGAACGGCGGCATCATCGCGGTTCATTCCCGCGCGGTGGTCGGAGAGAACAAACGCAATCCCACGGTCTCGTTCTATGCCGCGGCCATTGGAGTGATGTTCCTGCTTTTCACAGCAAGTGGATCAGCCGGCGCGCTGCTCGATGAAGCCGAAAGCGGCACGCTGGAGCGCGTGTTGAGTACGCGCGTCACCATGACCAAGCTGCTTGCCGGCAAGCTGGTCTTCAACACGCTTCTCGCGTTCGTTCAACTCGTCGCGATGTTCTTGTGGGGATGGGCGGTCTTCAAGCTCGACTTCTTCAACCATCTGCCGGGATTTGTCGTGATGGGCATTTGTACGGCCTTCGCCGTTGCGGCCTTTGGCATGTTGCTGGCGAGCCTCTGCCGAACGCGTGCGCAGCTGGGCGCGCTTTCGACACTTGTCATTCTGATCATGTCGTCGGTGGGCGGCAGCATGTTCCCGCGCTTCCTTATGCCCGAAGCCATGCAAAAAGCGGGCCTGCTTACGATCAATGCGTGGGCCATCGATGGCTTCACCAAAGTCTTCTGGCGCGATCTGCCGGTCAAGGATCTCTGGCCGCAGGTCTGCGTGCTGCTGGCCATTGGTGCGGTGCTCTTCACAGTTGCGCGCAGAGTGGCGCGGCGCTGGGAATACGCCTGACTGCGAAAGAAGCGAAATACATCGAGCCTTGATGAAAAGGAGCTTATGAAGAGCAATACGACTGGACAGGAGTTGAAAGAGCAGCTGGATCTGATCCAAACGATGATCGCCGAAGGCAGGCAGTCAACCCAGAGCTGGGGATGGAGCTTTCTCCTGTGGGGTGTGGCCTACTATATCGCCGCAGCGTGGACTATGCTCGGCCACACCTACTGGGCGTGGCCGGTGACGATGACGGTCGCCATCGTGTTGAGCGCCATCATCGGTTCGCGCGTTTCACGCGGTCATCCGGAGACGGTGTTTGGCCGCGCCATCGGCTCGGTCTGGAAGGTGATGGGCGTAACGCTCTTCGTCGTGCTGGCCGGTCTCGGTGTAAGCGGGCACTACAACATTCACGTATACATGGCGATCATCGGCGGCATGCTCGCCGTGGCCAATGGTACGTCGAGCCTGATTCTGCGGTGGAAGATGCAGTTTGTCTGCGGGCTGATGTGGCTGGGCGCGGGCGTAGCGGGAAGCTTTGGATCGGAGAACCAGGCAGCGATCGCGTTTCTCGCGGCCGTCTTCTTCTGCCAGATCGTGTTTGGCATCTACGCCATGATGTTGGACGCGCGGCGCCGCGCGCCTCGCGGAGCGGCCCATGTCTGAGCCTGGCGTCGAACTGCCGGAGCTGAATCCCGTGATTCACGGCAAGCTGCGTCTGGCACTGCTCTCGCTGCTCGCGGGGGTGGAAGAGGCGGAGTTTACGTGGCTGCGCACGAAGACCGGCTCGACGGACGGCAATCTGGGCGCGCAACTGCAAAAACTCGAAGAAGCAGGATACGTCACGGTCGAAAAAAAGTTTGTGCAACGCAAACCGCAGACACTCTATCGCATGACCGAACAAGGCCGTGCAGCGCTTACCGAATATGTACAGGCCCTTAAGCAATTGCTGGGCCAGGCGATGGAAGCCTAAGAGGTTCAGTGTTTTCCACAAAACTGCGCGCTTCGATTCCGGCGCACCGCAACATTCGCGGTATGATAGCGTTCGCTCCTTAAGAAAGGGAGGACGAATGCATGATCCTCAATCGAATTGCAATTTCGCTCATTGCTCTCTCGCTTGGAGCCGCTAGCCCGGCCGTCGCTGCGCCGGCTCCGCAGGGTTACGGACAGGACCGCGGCTGGGATGTTCCGCCACGCGAATATAACGAAATCCAGCAGCGCGGCTTTCACGATGGTATCGAAGGCGCGCGCAAAGACCGGGGGAACGGCCGCAATCCCGATGTCAACAACCGCGACGAGTACCGGCATCCTGATCTGCCGCCGGCATTGCGCGAGCCATACCGCGACGCATTTCGCCGTGGCTATGAAGTGGCGGCCTCACACCTGTGGGGTGCGCCGCCACCGGTAGTCGCCGTCCAGCCACCGCCTCGTCCGGATTGGGATGGCTGGGCCATGCGCGGGCTCTCGAGCGATGCGCAGCGCCGCGGCTACCACGAAGGCGTGGAAGAGGCGCAGAAGGATTTTCAATACCATCGCCGGCCTGACCCTGACGATCATGAAGAGTATCGTGAACCGTATGTCGCGCCCGAGTTTGTCGATGACTATCGCGAAGGCTTCATGCGCGGATATACGGCAGCGATGTCGCGTCTCTCGGGCGATGCTTCCTGGCAGGACCGCGGCGATCCAGGCCAGTGGGCGCCTCCGCCGAACTTCTCTGAAGTGGGGCAGCGCGGCTTCCGTGACGGCATGGACGGAGCGCGACGAGACTGGGACAACCATCGCCGGCCCAATCCTGCCAATCGCGACGAGTACCGCGAGCCTCGCATTCCGCCGCAGTTCTGGCCGGAGTATCGCGAGGGCTTTCGCCGGGGCTACGAGATGATGGCTGCACGGCTCTGGGGCGGCATGTAACTGCTTTCCGTGCCGTTGCATCTTGCGCCGAGCAAGGTGCAACGGCAAGCTGCGCGTTCATGCTTCGAGCGAAGCGCGCACACGGCGCATGATGTCCAGATAATAGGAAAGATTGTGAATCGAGTTCAGCGTGCCGGCAAGCGCCTCGCCCGCCTGCATTAGATGCCGCAGATAGGCGCGTGAGTAACGCCGGCACACCGGACATTGGCAGTTGAGATCGGGCGGATTCTGATCCTCGGCATATTTTTTGTTCTTGATGTTCACGCGCCCTTCGCGCGTAAAGAGTAGGCCATGGCGCGCGGCGCGCGTGGGAATAGTGCAGTCCATCATGTCCACACCCATGCGTGCGTACTGCTCGATCTCATCGGGAAAGCCGACGCCCATCACATAACGTGGCTTGTCGCGCGGCAGCAGCGGCAGCACTTCGGTGATCATTTCAAGGGTCAGCTCGCGCGGCTCGCCGACACTGAGACCGCCAATCGCGTAGCCGTCAAAATCCATCTCGACAAGCTGCTCGGCGCATTGGCGGCGTAGATCGGTATACATACCACCCTGGACAATACCGAAGAGACTCTGCGTACGGCCACCTAGTTCCTCGCGCCACACCACTTCATCGCGATGCGCGCGGAAGTGATCGAGCGAGCGCCGCGCCCAGGCCATCGTGAGGCGCAGGCTCTCTTCCGCGCGCGCGCGATCTGCTGGATATTCGGTGCACTCGTCGAAGGCCATCGCGATATCTGCGCCCAATGCAATTTGAACATCCATCGAGTGCTCAGGCGTGAAGAAGTGGCTGCTGCCGTCAAGGTGCGAGCGGAAGCGTACGCCTTCGTCGGTGACCTTGCGCAGTTCGCTCAGGCTGAAGACCTGGAATCCGCCGGAGTCGGTAAGCATGGCGCGCGGCCAACTGATGAAGCGATGCAGCCCGCCCATGCGGTGGATGGCCTCGTGCCCGGGGCGCAGATACAGGTGATAGGTGTTGCCGAGGATGATCTCGGCGCCGAGCGCTTCGAGCATCTCCTGTGGCACGGCTTTGACTGTGCCCTGCGTACCGACCGGCATGAAGATCGGTGTCTGCACCGTCTGGTGCGGAAGGTGAAGCTGCGCGCGGCGGCCGCCGCTGGCGCTCTCAGAGGCAATTTCGAATCGAAGGCTCACTCATAAATTTTAACGGGATAAAATCCCGCGATTCTTCCCCCGATGAAATGGACGTCGGATTGTTTTCCTGCAGGCCATCTGAAGTGTCTGGCCGGGCATCTCTCTTCTCAGCTATGACACCTACTTCAGCCCCCACTATTAGCGAAGTTGAATTTGCCACCATCGCGCCGAAGATTCTTTACTTCGGCACACCTGTCGCGATCGTCAGTACTGCCAATGAAGATGGAACGCCCAACCTGGCGCCGATCTCCTCGTTCTGGGCGCTGGGATGGACAGTGGTTCTGGGTCTGCTGCGCGACACAAAAACACTGCAGAATTTCGAGGCGAATCCTGATTGTGTCATCAACATCCCTTCGCCCGATCTGTGGCAACAAATCGAGCGCCTCGCGCCGCTTACGGGGCTCGATCCTGTACCGGAGGAAAAGGCACACAAATTTCGCTATGAACACGACAAGTTCACCGCCGCGCAGCTAACTCCGCTTGCCAGCGAGTGTGTTTCGGTTCCGCGCGTGAAGGAGTGCTCTGCCCAGCTCGAAGGACGCGCGCGCAAGATTCATGCGCTCGAAGGAGAGGCGCGCCTTCACGAGTTGACTGGCGGAGCGGCGGTCGAAGTGGAGATTCTGCGCGTCCACGTGCGCAAAGATTTCGTGCTCAAGGAAAATTATGTCGACCCAAGCCGGTGGCAGCCGCTCATCTATAACTTTCGCCACTATTACGGGCTCGGCGAGGAACTCGGCAAAACCTTCCGTGCCGATGTTTGAGCGAAGACGGCGAAGGCAGCCGGAATGGCTGCCCTCGCTATTCGTGCTTCAATTTATCTTTTGTTAGCGAACGCGGTTGTTGTGCTTGTCGCGATAGATACGCCGCGACTCCTGGTTCTGCTGGTGGTGAATGGTTCTGCGATCCTGCGCCGTCAGATGGCCATTGTCCTGAGCGCGCATACCGCGTTCTTCGCGATTGATGCCCCGCTCCTGGTGTTCGAGTCGAGCGGTTTCACCGGGTGTGAGCTGGCCTGAGCGCACGCCTTGTCCAATCCGCTGTTGCTGGTCGGCTTTGCGTTGGTTGATGTTCCAGTCATTCTTTCCAGGTGTGGGAGTCTGCGCAGCCATCAGGGCGGGTACGGCAAGAATGGCCGCCAAAGCGATCTTCGATATGTTTTTCATGGTGTTTCTCCTTTGTGTGAGGCTGCGCTTAACGGCTTGCGTCATGCGACTCACATTGAAGGAAACACAACATGCGGAAATAGGTTGCGCGGGAGCAAAAAAAGAAACTCGTGTCGAGTTGCAACGCCGTGCCAGCGAACAATCGAGCATGTTAGCAAGGTTCGAGAATTCCGCACTTACAGAGAGCCTTCTCAGTTATTTGCGTCGTTCAGCCGCAGCAAAAAGCCTACGCGCGCAACGCGCGGCTGTCCCAGCGTGATGTTGGGCGTGGCAGAAACCTGAATCGCGCGATCGAAGAGATTTTCACCCGAGGCAAAGACTTCAATCCGGCTGCCAAAGTTGTGCGATCCGTATGCGTCAAGCCGGAAATAGCCATGCAGCAAATAAGCATTAGCGTCGTCGTCATACATGTGTCCGCTCATGCGGCTCTGCAGACTCAACGTGCCCAGCTTCGGTTGAGAGGCGCGCACATTCAACGTCGCCATATTGTGTGCCACCTCGGGAATCCAATTGCCGTTGTCCTGCGTTCCGCGCGAAACCACGGCGTGCGCATATTGATAGCCGCCATCAACGACCATCCAACGGCGCGGAGCCAGTTCATAGTCCAGCGATAGACCGCGGCTTTCAATCTGGCCGAGATTCTCGCGCATTAGCCGGTTCGTTGCCAGCGTAAGTGCGACGATCGGCCGATTGATCTGCGTGAGAAAGTAACTGGCGCGCACGGTACCCCAGTTGCGCTGCGTGGCTACTCCCGCTTCCCATCCTGTGGCTCGCTCGCTGAGGAGACTGCTATTCGGCAAGGTGAGCTGGGCGCCGACCTGCGTCGAGCGATAGAGCTCGCTGGGCGTGGGCGCGCGAAAGGCGCGAAAGCCCGAAGCCGAGATTGCCCAGTGCTCGGCGAGCTTACGCGAGACACCGAGCCGCGGATTGAAGAGGCTTTGGCTGAATTGCGGCGGCTGCGTGGCGCTCGGCACCCAGCCCGCGCTGGTCAGCGTGAGCTGGTGCCCGTCATAGTTCTGGAACCAGTCCACGCGACCTGAGGCACTCATCGTCCACGCATTGTGCGTCCACATGGCTTCGGCATACAGGCCGGAGTCGCGCTGATGATCATGCAGATTCGTGATTGCAGTGCTGCTTCCAAAGCTCTGCTCGCGATCCCACACACGCACATCGCGCACGTCGGCTCCGGCAACCAACAGCAATCCCGCGCCGAGCGGCTGGCTCCAGTGCGCCGCTGCACCGAGTTCGTTGTCGGGTACAAAAGAAAATTTCGTGGGCGCCTCACTGCAGCGAAAGCTGCACGCAGGACCGCCAGGAACCGGCGTATTGGAAACACTCGAAAATGTCTGACGGTACCGCTCGTCTGAGCCATAGAGGCGCAGTTTCAGCGTTGCATTGCGAACGGTGTTCCAGTCGGCCCCAGTGCTGTAACGGAAGAGCCGTGTTGCATTGTATTGATAGGGCGTGCCATTGTGGCGCCGCTCATTGAAGCCGCTGACACGCACAAAGGTCCGCAGCGGACCGCGCGCGCGTTCCACCAGGACTAGACCATTCTGCGCATGCACCTTGCTGGGAACATCAATCGGTCCGCGCTGAAATGGAGCTTCCTGGATGTAGCCATTCGTGCCGATCATCCCGCCAGAAAACAAAAACCCGAAGGGCCCTTGCTTGGTCTGAGCCAGCAGGCTTTCATCGTACGTGCCCTCGCCTCCGTAGCTCGAATTCAGCTCAGCCTGCGTGGAATCAGGGCGCGTGGGCACAACACTAACCACGCCGCCAATCGCGCTGGAGCCGTAGAGATCGCTGGCGCCGCCGCGCACCAGCTCAACATTGCGAATCGAAAGATCGGGCTGCTCGAGCCAGTGAATCCATCCACCCAGCGGATCGTTCAACGGCACATCGTCTTCCGTCACCAGAGTGCGGCTGGCCGAGGTGGAACCGAGCCCACGCAGGCTGACCCCCTGCGACGTTGGATTCGCAACGAGCGACGGCGAACGGCGAAACGTCTCCACGCCCGGAAGCTGGCGCAATTGGCCATCGAGTGTAACGGCAGCCGTGGTGCGCAACGTGCGCTCCGACAAAAATCGCGTTGTGGCTGGGCTTTCGAGCTCGCCGAGCGGCGTGCGATACGCCGTGACCGTCACCTGCTCGACACTGGTTTGCGGCAGCAGATGAAGCGTTGTGGCTGCAGAGAGCGCAAGCGTCTGCGTAGCAAATCCGGGGGCGGAGACCTGGATGCGGCAGGGCGCGTGGCAGGAGAGATTCAGATTTCCGGACTCATCCGTAGTGCCCAGCGGCTTGCCGGTGGCATCTGCTACGGCTGCGCCGGCAAGGGCCGCACCGCCAGCATCTTCAACCTTGATTGGGATTTGCGCCGGATTCTGAGCGCACAGAATTTCAGGCGTTCTTGCGAGCACCGCAAGGGCCAGCGCGCCAAAGACTGCTTTCCACTTGCACCACCGCATCGTTTGCGCCTTCGGGTTCGGGGAACAGATTCTGAAGGTATTGTGCCATGGTCGATCCGTTGCGCGGGTCGCGCGCTTGGGGAGCGATTTCGTGAAGTGGAACGAGGACGAAGGCGCGCTCAGCCAGGCGCGGGTGAGGAATGTGCAGATTGTATTCACTTAAAACCAGATCGCCGTACAGAAGAATGTCGAGATCGAGCGTGCGCGGTCCGTTGGCAATCCCAGCACTTCGGTCACGGCCAAACTCACGCTCGATAGCCAGAAGAGCTTCGAGCAGTTCCTGAGGACTCACAGCGGTTTCCAATCCGATGACTGCGTTAAGAAAACGAGGCTGATCGGCAAGACCTACAGGAGTCGTCGAGTAGAGCGAGGAACAACCAGCCAGGCGGCCAAGTTCCATGAGCCGCCCGGCGGCGGCGGCGAGTGTAGCTTCCGGCGATCCGGCTGCGCTCGGCAGGTTTGCGCCGAGGCCGATGTAGGTCATAAACATTCCCTTCGATTATCGCGAGCCGCGTGTGCATCGCTCAAGGGCGGGAGTGCAGGATCGCCTCGGTTTGTGCCCTGAGTCACAGGACGTTCACACTCCGGCTGTGATAGCATCCGTGTTTCAACAAAGGGCGTGTGGCGAAATCCACCCAGCCTTCGCCGCTCGCCGGCCTGAGACCATCCGTTATGGATGAGGAAGACGGCAAAACCGGAGCCCGAGCCCGGCAATCCGGCCAGTTGAACGCCCAACTCGGCGTCCTGACAAAATCCCTGTGCCCCTCCCCGTCTGATTCGACTTCAGGCATCCAAGTCCCGCGGGAACCCCGCCATCTCTCCGCACGAAAAAGGAGCAACACCGTATGAAAACGTACCAGGGAAGTGAGATCCGCAACGTAGCTGTAGTGGGGCATGCGCACAGCGGCAAAACCACGCTCATTGCCGCCATGCTGCATGCCGCCAAGATGACGCCCACGCAGGGCCGCGTCGCCGATGGCTCGGCCGTCACCGCCTATGACGAAGAAGAGGTTGCGCGCGGCATTACGATGCAAAATGCTGTCGCCTTTGCCGAGTGGCAGGGCGTGAAGATCAATCTTATCGACACCCCTGGATTCCACATGTTCACACACGAAGCGCGGGCAGCACTGCTTCCCGTCGAGTCTGCTGTTGTGCTCGTGAACGCACAAAACGGCGTGGAGCCGGTGACGGAGCGCGTTTGGAAGTATGCGGAAGAGGCCGAGATTCCGCGCATTGTTCTCGTCAACCAGATGGATCACCCCAAGGCCGGCGGGGAAGGCGGCCTGAATGCACTGCTCGAAGATATCCACGAGCGCTGGGGCCGGACGTGCGTCCCCGTCCAGTTGCCCATCTCGGATGCGCAGGGCTTTCACGGCGTGGTCGATCTCGTGACCATGGAGGCTTATACCTATACGCCCGGCGGCGACGGCCGCGGCAAGGTTTCGAGTGAGATTCCCGCCGCGCTGGCCGCCGAGGCCAAGGCCCGCCATGAGGCGCTGGTCGAGCTTGTGGCCGAAGGCAAAGACGAGCTGATGGAAGAGTTCTTCGAGAAAGGCACCATCCCGGAGGATCACCTCATCGCCGCGCTGCATGAAGCCATTCGCGAAGACCGTATCTTCCCGGTGCTGTTTTCAAGCGGCCTGGGCAATATGGCTCTTGATCATCTGCTCGACTTTCTGAAGGTTTATGCGCCGGCTCCCGTTGAGCGCAAACCTATTGCGGTCAAGACGGCCGTGGCCCAGACCGTTCCCGCCTCCGATCCGGCGGCCGAAGTCGCCGCGTCCTTCCGCAAGATCGATGACAAGGAGCCTTGCGCAGCCGTCGTCTTTAAAACTATGTCCGATCCCTTCGCCGGCCGCATCACCTTTTTCAAGGTCATCAGCGGCGTGATCAAGAATGATGGCACGCTCGAAAACTACACCCGCCGCGGCCAGGAAAAGTTCTCGCACCTGAGCGTGATGCAGGGCCGCAAGGCTGTCGAAGTTCCCGAGTTGCACGCCGGCGACATCGGCGCGGTAGCCAAGCTGCGCGACACCTTCACCGGCGACACGTTGGGCGCAAAAGGTGCGGAGATCCAGATTGCGCTGGCGCCGCTGCCCGAACCGGCGATGACCTACGCCATCGAGCCTAAGAGCCGCGCCGACGAGGACAAGCTCGCACCCGCCATCCACAAGCTCATGGAAGAGGATCTGCTTATCCGCTTCTTCCGCGATCCGCAAACCAACGAGTTCCTCATTGCCGGCGCAGGCCAGCCCCACATCGAGGCCATCGTAAGCCGCCTCAAGAAGCGTTATCACGCCGAGGTCACGCTGAAGGCGCCGAAAGTTCCCTACCGCGAGACCATTCGCGGCAAGGCGGATGCGCAGGGGCGGCATAAGAAGCAGTCGGGCGGGCACGGCCAGTTTGGCGACTGCAAGATCAAGATGGAGCCGCTGGCGCGCGGCGGCGGCTTCGAGTTCGTCAACGAGATCTTCGGCGGGGCAATCCCGCGCCAGTTCGTGCCCGCCGTCGAAAAGGGCATCGTCGAATCGGCGGCGCGCGGCTATCTTGCCGGCTATCCGGTGGTCGACTTCAAGGTCACCGTCTACGACGGCAGCTACCACGATGTCGACTCGAACGAGCTCAGCTTCAAGACCGCCGGCCGCATCGCGTTTAGAAAAGCCATGGAACAGGCCAAGCCCTGCCTTCTCGAGCCCATCATGAAGGTGGCCATCGAAGCGCCCGATGAGTTTGCCGGCGCGCTCATGGGAGACCTCAACGGCCGCCGCGGCCGGGTGCAAGGTATGGATTCCAAAGGCCGCGTCACCGTAATCAACGCCGAGGTGCCGATGGCCGAAATGCTCACCTACGGCACACAGCTCACCTCAATGACCCAGGGCAAAGGCAGCTACCACATGGAGATGGACCACTACGACGTGGTGCCGCAACCAGTGGCCGAGAAGATCCTGGCGAACGCCAAACGGCCGGTAGAAGAAGAGGAAGAATAACTACCTTCATTAGCGCAAAGGTCAAGTATGGGCGCCCCAGGTCCGGATTTTCGGACCTGGGAGAAACTTCCTCTCTGATTACCGGGCCAGACGCCGAACACGCACTCCGTCCACGCTCGCAATTCTGAAAACTCTTTTTCAGATACTCAATGCGAAGTTGAGAGTTGCATTGTTTTTGCAGAGAGAAGCGGGCTATTGTAGTCGCGCCCGGATAGCTGTGCGATTCTTCTCTCCCCGGCCCCTCTCGTCTCCGCAGGGCTCATCCGGAGTTCGATCCGTTCGATGGAGTCCACCCGATGAAAATCCTCTCTCTTCTCTTGTCAGGACTATTTGCGCCCAGTGCCGCTCTGCTGGCGCAGACCCCGACCGGCTGCCCCACCAGCGCCGTCTTTCTCGCGCTTCCCGATCAGGTGCGCGGATATCCGACGCGCGCGAATGGCCCCACTGCGCCCTGCGTGATCTTGCAGGGCCCGCAAACGACTTTGACCACCGCGAACTCTGTCTCTGTGAGCGTGAATGGCTATCTGCACGTGCTGCAATTTTTGACCAACGGCACCATTGCGGTATTTCTTCCGAACGCAAACGGCAATGTGGCCCCCGACCGCATTGAAAGCGTGTTGAACAACGATCTGATCGCCGAAGCGACCGACCGCCAGGTCAACGACTTCGCCCTGAGCAAACGCGACGGCGACGCTGCCATCTCGGTCACGCAGCCTTCGACAACCCGCGCAGAGTTTGCATGGGTCGCGCCGGGATTCAGCGTGGCCTCGGCCCTGGCTATCGATAAGGATGACAATCTGCTGGTAGGTGGATGGGACACGGACAACAACGCACTTATCGAGACGCTGGGCACGTCGACGAGCCTCGGATCACCTTCGGTAATCCGTCAGCTTACGGGGCCGAATACGCAGATCTTTCCCGGAGACATTCCCGATTTCATCAACAACACGATGTCGATCGCGACCGATCCTCTGAACGGTGAACTTTACGTCTACACCTATTCGCCGACCGAGAGCATGCAGAAGATCCTCGTCTTTCGCCAGGGTGCATCCGGAAATGTTCCACCGGTCCGCGTGATCGCCGGCCCGCGGACGCAGATTGGTCCGCCGGGACAGCTCAACAACAAAATCGCAGTGGCTGCGGACGGCAGGCTGTATGTGGCCGAAGCCAATAACCGCATCCTGGTGTTTGCGCCGGGCGCTCGCGGCAACGTTCCGCCTGCGCAGATTATTGAAGATTCAACAATCGGAACCACCCAAGTGGGCGCGGGAGGGATCGGCGTAAGGTCTTGCCAGTGCGACCGTTGATCTCCGGCCCCAAAAGCCGCTCGGCGCAGAGTGAATGAAGCTCTCTGCGCCGACTCTGGAATGAATAGAGAATGTGAGATCGAACTGCTCGCCGAACGTGCTCAGGCCGCCGGTGACTCAATCTGCTCCACGTGGATCAGGCGGGCTTCAGAGTCCAGAACGCCGGTCACCTTGACCGATTTGCCTTCGAACAATTGCACCTGGTTGGGGTTATCCAAACGATAGACCTGCCCGGCTCCGTCGCGAAGCATAAACTGGCTGCCATCGCGGACAACGGTTCCGCTCAGTGCCGCAGACCGCGCCGGAGTTGGCCGCATCTGCACGGGCTCACCGAAAGAAGCGGTTGAGATAAAAGGGCTACCCCATGCCAGTGCGCACAAAAACACAAATGTGCTCACGGCGATTCCGAAAAGTAAATCACGGAACAGGTCGCGTTTGACAAACCGGACAATACGCATCGCAGTACTCCTCGCCGTACTAAGTCGGATGTACCTGTGGATGTGTGGGTTGCCACTGCTTGATGTTAAAACTCACCAACTTCAATCGGAACTATGCATCAATGGAAGAATGCCCTGAACGAGTGGCAAAAAGCTCCCGATTTGGTTACGAGCTTGGATTGAAGGTTCGATTCCAGAAGCCGCGTGCGCCCCGATCACACCGTCTCCACAGCGCGCAGATGCCTGGCCAGGGCCCATTTCAAATCCTCAATACCCTGCCCTGTGACGGCGGAGATGGTGTGGAATTCAAGCTTGCGCCGTTTCACATAAGTAGAAAGCTTTTTGAGCTTTTCAGGATTCGCTACGTCGATTTTGGTGGCGACAACAATCATGGGCTTCTCGGCCAGTCCATTGCCGAAGCTGGCCAGCTCATTGTTAATGACTTTGAAGTCTTCGACCGGATCGGGCCTGCCGGACGCATCCGAGACATCGACCAGATGGACTAAGAGCCGGGTGCGCTCAATGTGGCGGAGAAACTGCATTCCGAGGCCATGGCCCAGATGGGCGCCTTCGATGAGCCCCGGCACATCGGCCACCACATATGATTCCCGGTCTGGTTCTTCGCCCACCGTGACGACGCCGAGGTTCGGCTCGAGCGTCGTAAATGGATAGTCGGCGATCTTCGGCTTGGCCGCCGAAATGCGTGAGATCAGAGTCGATTTGCCCGCATTCGGATAGCCCACGAGGCCGACATCGGCCAGCAGCTTGAGTTCGAGGCGGTATTGACGCTCTTCGCCGGGGCGGCCCATCTCGTGCTCGCGTGGAGCCTGGTGCGTACTGGTAGCAAAATGCTGATTACCGCGGCCGCCGCGGCCGCCCTTAGCGATGACGATCTGTTCATCCGGCTGCTGGAAGTCGTGCACCAGCTCGCCGGTTTCGGCGTCGTAGAGCGCCGTGCCCACCGGCACCTGCAGCGTGATGGAGTGGCCGTCTTGGCCGGTGCAGTTGGAGCCCATGCCGTGCTCGCCGCGCTGCGCCTTGTGCTCGGGGTTGTAGCGGAAGTGAATCAGCGTGTTATGCCGCTGCGACGACTCCATGATCACGTCGCCGCCGCGGCCGCCGTCGCCGCCTGAAGGGCCACCGCGAGGCACGAACTTCTCGCGCCGAAAGGCCATGCAGCCATTGCCGCCGTCGCCCGCCTTGACCCGGATTTTTACTTCGTCGATAAACATAAGTTTCCTGGCGAGCTGCGATTCAGCTTCCTTCTCAAGTTTATCGGACTGCGCGGCGGGAGAGGTCCAGGCTCTGTCTCACGCCGGTCCAAAAAATTTTGGGCTGCTTCCACCTTTTCACCGGCGCAAATGCGGCATAAGATGATCTGCACATCCCCCTTCAACATTTGAGGACGCGCTTTCCAGTTCGAGCAGGAGTGCGCGCCATCCGTCATTCCCCCGTTTTGTGGCTGGGGACCTGGTCAGGAATTCGGATGGGCTGAATGAGGCAAAGCTGGACGCTGCCGGTTATGCTTGCCGCACTATGCATGGGCGCGGCTGCGCCTCTCTGCGGCCAGACAAGCCCAACCGGCGCGGGCGCACTCTCGGGCAAACTGACTGATCTGCATTCCGCTCCGCTTGCAGGCGTGCGTGTGGTACTGCGCAACGTGATCACCGGCACGGAGAGTCTTACGACGACCGCGAAAAACGGGACCTACCGTTTTCGCGCTCTCGACTCCGGCGAGTACACATTGGAGGCTGAAAGCGCGAATCTCGGCAACGGCCGCTTAGAAGGAATCGTGATCGCCTCAGGCCACGAGGCGCGTGTGCAGACGGCAATTCAGCTTGTGCTTCGGCCATCGGTGCCACAGCTGGCAGAAGCAGAACCTGCGGCTGCCATTCCGACTCTGGCATCTGCCACCGCGAAGCTGACGCTGCCGCAACCTCAGCCTTCTATTGCGCCCATACGCGAGAAGACCAAAGAATCCGTTCTTCGCGCACCTGAGCCGAGTTCGATTCAGTCCGGTCCGTTGGATTCTCGCTTGGCGCCGGTCACTACACACAATGTGGAGCATGCTCCTGTGCCAGAGCTCGCCACGCTCAATCCCGAACCGATTCTTCCACCACAAACCCTCCATCCTCTCGCAGCGCTTATGGCTGAGCCGACGACAGTCGCGAATCCAGGCTCCATATCTGCTTTAGCGGCGAGCCTCATCGTAGCAACAGGGGTACAAGCGATGCTCCGCGCGCAGCCTGGACTGAAACGGCCGATTCTCATTGCCGCAGCGCCTGACCCGGCTGCTCCGGCGGTTACCTCCTCTCTCAGCACAACGGAGATCCAAGCGCTGCCCGTGAGTGGCCGGCGCTGGCAGGAGTTTCTGCTCGACACACCAGCTTCCACATCCGGACCTGGCTCCTCCTGGACCTCACTGCGTGCCGCGGGCCAGGAGTCTGCCGACATCACCGTCGATGGATCAAGTATGCGTCTCGCCTTCGGCTCGGGCGCGATCGCCGAACCGCATACAGAAGACTCCCAAGAAAGCAGTGCGCAGAATGGGACGCGATCGGTATGGACCGGAGCGCGCGGGTTCTCGGTAAGCGAGGCCAGCATTCGCGCAATGGAAGCGATCGCCGGCAACGTAGCGGCAGAGGGCGCGCGCGCCGCTGGGGGCCGCGTACAGCTGGAGACGGAGCGTGGCGGCAATGCGCTGCACGGACAGGGATTTTTCTTCGATCGGCAGAATAACTGGGGCGCGCGCAATCCTTTCACGCAATGGGTTGAAAACACGGGAACTGCAACCGTCCCAGTGTTCACCGCAAAGCCGTATACGCCGCCCGATCATGAGACGGTGTGGGGCTTAGGCACGGGCGGCGCGATCCGCCGCAACAAGCTCTTCTGGTTTGCTGCTCTCGATCGCTATCAACGCAATGATCCTGGTCTGGCCACGGTGAAGAACTCGGACGAATTCTTTTTTATTCCCACGCCGAACGACGCGCAGATCCAGCTTTTGGGTGCGCGGCTGGGCGAGAGCGAAAACCAGGCCTATGCCGACTATCTCGGTGTTGCGGCACCCGGCCATGCGGCTGCCGGTTTGGAACAACTGGCCGCTCTGCTCGGACCTGCGCCGCGCTCGGCTGCGCAGTGGACCGGTTTTGCCCGCATCGACTGGCAGATCGCCGAGCGCCACCGGTTCACACTGGAGGGGATCGGCGCCGATTGGAACGCACCCGGAGGCGGCCTCACGCGCGCCTCTGCATCCTACGGAAACCACAGCTTTGGATCGAACCATGCGAGCCAGCAATGGCTGATGACGCGCTGGGAAGCATACCTGACTCCGAACCTGCTGACTACAACACAATTGTCGGCAGGTCACGACATCCTCAGCGCGCGGCCCAATGCGCCTTCGGCCCTGGAGCAGACATTTTTGAATGGCAACGTCTGGGGACAGTTGCCGCAGATCGTCGTGGACTCGCGTTACGGATTCACGATCGGCAATCCTTCGCGGTTCGGCCAGGGGAGTTATCCCGACGAGCGCCTCTATCACGCACAGGAGGCGGTGAGCTGGGTGCGCAATCGCCTGCTCGTGCGGGCCGGCTCTGAAGTCGATCACAATTCCGATGCAACGAGCCTGCTGCGCAACCAGACGGGCACGTATTTCTACTCCAAGGTGCAGGACTTCATCTCCGACGCGCTGGCCTTCGAAAAATTCGGAGTAAGCGACGCGCTCGATCCGGCGAATCCACATAACTGCGGACCCACCGGCACGGGCTTTGGCGCGATGCCGTGCTATTCGTACTACTCACAGACCATGGGGCCGACCAACTGGCAGTTGAGCACCAACGATTGGGCCGGCTATGCGATGGCGCAGTGGCAGGCCGGTAAGTTCGCCGTCTTCTCAGCAGGATTGCGCTGGGACCGCGAGCAGTTGCCTCCGCCGTTGGCGGCGCTTGCCAATCCCGATCTGCCGCTGACACAGAAGCTGCCGAACCTTGGGAATAACTGGGGTCCACGCGTAAGCCTGGCCCTCGGCAACACCGAAAGCCGATGGCCGGTGCTGCGCTTTGGCTATGGCCTGTATTACGGGCGCACGCAAAATGCGATGCTGGAAACGGCACTCACGCAGACCGGCTCTCCGAAGGGTGATCTCCACTTCTTTTTGCGGCCCATGGACGATTGCCAGTTCTGCGCGGGCGGTGCGCCGCCCTTTCCGCATGTCTTTGCGGGTGAGCCGGCCAGCGTGGTCAAGCCGGGCGCGGTCGAATTCGCGCCGAGCTTCCGCAACCCCGAGATTCACCAGGCCGTTGCTTCGATCGAAGAAACTCTGCCCGGCCACGTTCAAGTGAGTGCGGCCGCACTGGCAAGCCTTGGCCGGCGGCTGCCCATTTCGGCAGATACGAACTTCGTCCCACTGACGGCGGCGCAGACCATCACCTACGCGGTCGTGGATGGAACCGGCAAAGGACCCATCAAGTCTCCGCAAATCACCGTTCCGTTTTACGCTTCATGGCCCTCCGCGGCGGGAAGCCAGGGCCGGCTCAATTCCAACTATCAGCAGGTCACCGAAATCACGAGCCGAGCCAATTCGACCTATGAAGCGGCGATGTTCCGCATTAATCGCTACGGCCATCGCGGCTTGAGCCTGCACGCGCACTACACCTATGCGCACGCGATGGACTGGAATCCGAACGAGACCACGCTCGTGGCCGGCAGCGATGTACTCGATCCGCGCAACTTCAGCTCCGAATATGGAACAAGCAACCTCGATGTGCGCCACTCTGCCGCAGCAATGGTTCTGTACGAGACACCGTGGAAATTGCACAACTTCGCAGGCCGCGTTGCGAATGGCTGGATGCTTTCAGGCATCGGCCAGTTCCGCAGTGGATTGCCTTACACGATGCGCACATCCGGCTCGCTCGCCGAACAGTTCAATCGCACCACCGGCGCGGCGATTGTCGCGCTGGCGCCGGGCATGAATGGCTCCGGCGGCGACAATCGCGTCTACGGCTTTGGCAGTGACGGACGTTCTTATAACATCGGCCGGAATACTTATCGCTATCCGCGCACCTGGAAGGCCGACCTGCGGCTTACAAAACGGTTCGATCTCGGCAAGATGCGCGATCTGGAACTGCTGGCCGAGAGCTTCAATCTCTTCAACCACCAGAACGTCACGGAGCTTGAAACGACGGGCTACTACCTTCAGCCGGGGAGCCTCTCTTCTCTACCAACGCTCAACTTTCTCACCGGACTCAAGACTAACACCACGGCCTTCGGCCAGCCGCTTAACATCAACGCTACCGACTTCTATCGCGAGCGCCAGATCGAGCTCGGGCTGCGCATGAGGTTCTGATCATCTGAAGCGTGCGTTCCACCGAGCGAGATGCGTGTACCTTGACAGCAGCACTTGCGGCGTTTAGTTTTTTCTTCGTACAAAATCCTTTCGCCCGCGATCCGGTGATGTAACCTTGTCTGCGGTTGGCGGAATTCTTCTTGGAGACATTCATGCGGATCAGCAGTTCTTCTTTGCGCCTTTCCACGGTTGCCTGCACGACGATCTTCGCGTGCTTCCTGTCTTTTGCGGCTGCACAGGAAAAGGCCCCGGTTGCGCCTCCGGGCGACACGCCGGCAATGGAAGGCCCGCTTGCCCATCTTTCGCCGAAGCTCTCGCGCCGTGATTTGGCGAAGGCAATGAAGCTTGTCGCCGACTGGCAGTTGAACCGTCTGCCCCCACAGGCACAGGTCGACTGGACCTGGGCCGCGCTCTACACCGGCTTTATGGGAGTGCCTGAAAAGGTCGCCGGCGATAAATACAAACAGGCCATGATGAAGGTAAGCGACGAGCTCAACTGGCAACCGGGGCCGCGCGTGATGCACGCCGACGATCAGGCGATCGGCCAGACTTATCTCGAGCTTTACATGATCCATAAGGATCCCAAGATGCTCAACCCCATCAAGGCGCGGCTCGACGAAGAGATTGCTACGCCGAACCCAACCGATCCGAAACGGCCTCTCTGGTGGTGGTGCGATGCGCTCTTCATGGCGCCGCCGGTGTTTGCGGACATGTCCAAGATCACCGACGATCAGAAATATCTCACCTTCATGGATCACGAGTGGGAGATCACGACGAATCTGCTCTACGACCATGACAAGCATCTCTACTTTCGCGACGCCAGCTATCTCGACAAACATGAGAAGAACGGCGAGCCGCTCTTCTGGTCGCGCGGCAATGGCTGGGTCATGGGCGGCATTGTCCGCGTGCTGAAAGAGCTGCCCGCAGACTCACCGCTGCGGCCGAAATTTATCGCCCTGCTCAAGGAGATGGCCGCGGAGATGCTCTCGATCCAGGGCAAGGATGGCTTGTGGCGTCCCGGCCTGCTCGATGCCGATGCGTATCCGCTGCCGGAGATTTCGGGCAGCGCCTTCATCACCTACGCGCTGGCCTATGGCGTGAATGAGGGCATTCTCGATCGCGCGACATATTGGCCCGCGGTCGAAAAAGCCTGGACCGGCATGCTCACGCACGTCTATGCCGATGGCCGGCTGGGCAGCATCCAGCCTGTAGGCGCGGCTCCCGGCGCTTTCACGGAGACCACCAGCTATTGCTACGGCGTGGGCGCATATCTACTGGCCGGATCGGAGATCTATCGCACGGCAAAATGAGCAATCACCGCAAGAACGCGGCTAGGGAACGGTCGTCATCATAGCCGCGTTTTTCCTGTTCCCTAATCCCTATTCCCTGCTTTTTCATTCCGGCGGCGGATAGAACGGCAGCTTGTCGTTCTTCTCGTTCGCGCGCTTCACAGTGGCATCATCAAGCAGCAGCGCCGGAGCGAGCACGGTTTGCGGCACGTCGCCGAAGTAGTTGGCAACCCAGAGATCTTTGCCCGCAGCTTCAACACTCGAGCGCAGGGCGCGCTGATCGATATCCGCGAGCTCTGCGCCGCGCACCAGTTCCCGTGTGCCGTCGGGGTTCACTCGATAGAGCAGCCGCGGCGCCATCGCGCCGCCGAGCGTCGCCACATAGTATGCACTCTTGAGGCCGCGCTCTTTGACCATGGCAAGAAACTTCTGATTCAGCTCCTCGTCAGAAAGTCCTTTCTCCGCGGATAGCTTCAGTACGCCGATCGAGGGACGCGCTCCGCCGGTAATGCCCGCACGGCCATGGCCGTTCGATTGCGGAAAATCTTTTACCGGCTCGCGGCCAAGCAGGTAATTCTCAAGCCGCCCGGCCTCGATCAGCTTCACGGGCTGTGCCGGCACGCCTTCATCGTCGATATCGTAGGCACCCAGCAGCCCTTTGCCGTTGTAGCTCTTCATGGTTGGATCGTCGGCCACATCAATAAAGTCCGGCAGCACGCGCGCCTGATAGCTCGAAGCAAAGGGACCATTGGTCCGGGCTTCGGTGCCGAGCTTGGGCCGCGTGGCGACCACGGCGTTGGCAATCAGCGCCCGGGTTGTGTCTGCACCTGCATCGGCACTGAGAAGAATCGGCCCGTGATACTCCTCTTCGACCAATGGCGCTTTGCGCAATTCATTCAGCGACCGGATTTCTTCCACCGCATGTTTGTTGAAGGCCTCTTCTGAGTCGAGATCGTTGAGCGAAGGTCCTGCCGAGGCGAAGGAGCGGTCGAGACGCATACCGTCATCGGCCTGCGTTCCGGCGCCGAAGGCCTCCTGGTACTCGGTCGCGGCCTTGCGCACGATGGTTCCCTCGCTGGTCACGAGCCAGGTGGTTGTGGCGCGCGCGTGAAAATTCACCGTCGAATATTGCACCTGTGCCTGGTTCGCATTCACAGATGCCTCGGTCCGGTAGAGACCGCTGGTGCGTGCCACACGCGCAGCCCACGCATTCTGATCGAGACTCAAATGCACCGGTTCGGCAAGCGAGATCAGCGGCTTCTCATGGCTAAAGTCGTCCGCCTGCGGAGGCGTTTGCACCTGCTTGAGAGCCGCCTGCTTCTGTGCGTAAGCAGCCAGCGCTGCTTTGTAGGCCTGATCAGTCGCGGTCCACAGAGCCGAGCGAAGCGCAATCGGATCATCATCGAGGCCAGCCAGTTCCAGCGTTCCGTCGCCGCGCCCGCCCGAGCTGTCCGTCTTGGAGTCGCCCACGCGCACAACCACGCGCGCGATGCGCTGATGGCTCCGCGTGGAACCCTCGCTGGCGCCGTACGCCGCCTTGGTCTCGAAATCGTCGATCTCTTCAATGCGGTACTGGATAAAGAACGGCTTCGCAAAATCTTTCAACTGAAGCTGGCTCATGCTGCGATCGAGTTCGGCGAGCATGGCTTTCAGCACAGGGTCTTTCTCGGCATCGGCGCGCGTGGGCTGTTGCGCTGAAGTCGCGCACGGAACAACGAGACAGGCGGTGAGCAACCCGACGCCGGCAAGATTCGCAATCGAATGACTCATCCTCACTGCGCACCTCCGGTTGGCGTAACTGTTCCCTGTTCTCTGTTCCCTACTCTCTGCGATTCTGAAGGAATCGCAAGAATCGGTGGACGTGCCGTACCCTGCGGCTGACGCTGCGTTTCGAGATCGCGCAGCAACATGGCCGGCGCCACGGCGCTCACCGGCACCGTGCCTGATTCCGCGCCGCACTCGCCATTGAAGACTTCGCTCTTGTCGCCCGTAGCGAGAATGCTCTTCATCGCTTCAAGTGGTGTGCCCACAATGCTCACGCCACGCACCAGCTCGTCTGGGCGGCCATCGACATACACACGCCACACGACGAGAGGAATGACTTGGAAGGCCTGCGGCGAGTTGCGCGTGGTCACGGCGAATCCTGAGGAGATGTCTTCGAAGTAGAGGCCGTAGGGTTTGCCTTGCTTCTTCGCTTCGTCGACCAGTTCTTTGCGGAGTTCGGCCTCGGGCACTGACTTGGTCGAGCTCACGATCAGGTTGCCTTGGCGGCCGGTGGGCATGCGCCCTGTTTGTGCGCGGCCGTGACCATTCGACGAACTGAAGCTGGCGATCGGCAGCCGCGACATGAGGAAGGTCTTCAGCACGCCATCCTGGATCAGGTCGACGCGCTGCGCCTTCTGGCCCTCGTCGTCATATTCGTAGGTGCCGCTGAGCCAGGTGTTGCCAAACTTTGTCTGCGTGGGGTCGTCGGCCACGGAAAGAAAGCTGGGCAGAACCTCCTTGCCCACATCTTTCGTGAAAGTCTGGCCTTCTTCATCGCCGCGCTGGCGCTGGCCCTCGAGCCGATGGCCGAGCACCTCATGAAAGAACACCGCAGCCGCGCGGCCGGAGAGAATCGCCGGCCCGTCAAACGGCTCGGTCACCGGCGCCTTGCGCAGGGATTCAAGACTCTCAGCCAGGTCGCGCATCGCCGCTTCAAGCTCTGCCTGCCGGGGCAGACCGTCCACCGTCTCCGCTTCGAAGGTCTGATCGCGGAACAGGTCCATGCCGTCGTCAGCACGGGTCACAGCGATTACGACGAGACGCGCCATTTTGTGCGGCGCGACAATCTGCGAGCCCTCTGAAGACGCGAAGTAATCGGTCTCATTCTGTACCGAGAGCATCACCATGTTCTGGTAGACCTCGGGATAATCGCGGAAGACTCTGGAGAGCGCCCGCACGCGCTGCTCCCAGGCCGTGCGATCGATGCTCACCGGCGGCGCAGCGCTGCCAATATGCGTTTGCGGCGGCTCTTCACTAAAGTCAGGCGAAGTGTCTTCCTCTTTGGCGCGTACCTGGGCTTCCGTCTTGACACGCAGATAATTGTCCAGCGCATTGCCGTAGCCGGTGTTGGTTGCAAACCACAGCGAACGCACCAGGGCTTCGCGATCATCCGTCAGCGGAAGCTGCACGCTGTTCACAGCTGAGCCGCGATGGTCGCCGTGCGTGTTGTCGAGCTTTGGATCACCCACGCGCACCTGGACGTCGGCGACACGAACGCGTCCGCCGGAGCTGTCGACGACAGCGCCGTACTGCGCACGAATCGAGGCGTAGCTCGCGTCGCTCACCGAGTAACTTAGAAAGTAAGGCGGCAGCGGCTTGTCATCGCCGGGCACAGCGGTTTTGCCGAGAGATGTAAATGCGCGGTGCAGCTCTGTTGTCATCGCATCGAGCAGAACTGGCGTCTGCGCTGCGGAAGCATCCTTCTTCTCGGCGTGAACAACACGCACAGCAGACGCGGCGTAGGCCGGGAACGGCAACAACGAAAAGAGGGCTGCCGCGACGGCAAGAGGCCGGACTGCGATACGAACTCCGAGATGGGGCCGCACCGCCGCACCCCTCAAGCTTTGTACTGGCACTTTCTGGGAAAAATCAGGTAAAAGCATCTGTATGCTTGATTGTCGCAGAGTCGCCCGCCTGCCCGAGGAATCTTTACGAGGCCTGCTCCGCTGGTCCTTGCTTTGGCTTATCGCGTGCGCTTTGGTCGCCGGATGGATGCCGTCACCGGCGGCCGGCCAGACCGGCCCGAGCGCCAGTAATTCCCAAACCGCCACTACCCACCCGCAAGAGCAGGCTGGTTCCCAGGAAGCGTACAAGCTGCCGCCGGATAAGCTTGCCAAAGCCATCAAGCTCAGCCGCATCCGCAACATCCTCGATATCGCCAACTCCATCTGGGGCATCGTCTTTCTCTGGTTGCTGCTCGCAGCGCGCGGCTGGTTCGGCCTGGAGGCGTGGGCCGCACGGCGCTCAGGCAAGCGATGGGTGCAGGGGCTGATTTTCTTTGCAGCATTTTTCGTGATCACCACCGCCGCCGGCCTGCCTATCGATTTGTATGGCCACTACGTCGAGCGCAGTTACGGCATTAGCGTGCAGGGCTGGGGCAGCTGGTTCGGCGATATCGGCAAGGGCCTTGGTCTTTCTATGATCTTCGGCACGCTGTTGCTTCTGTTCTTCCACTGGATCGTCCGCGTGGCGCCGCGCCGTTACTGGCTCTGGATCTGGTGCATCACCTTGCCGCTGATGCTGCTGGTTGCGTTTGCACAGCCGCTCATCATCGATCCGCTCTTCAACAAATTCGAGCCGCTCCAGAAAACCAATCCGGCGCTGGTGCAGAAGCTGGAGAAAATTGCGCAGCGCACCGGCACCGATATTCCGCCCGACCGCATGTTCCTGATGAAGGCGAGCGAGAAGACGAACGGGCTGAACGCCTATGTGAGCGGGCTCGGCGCCACCAAACGCATCGTCGTATGGGATACGACGGCCGGCCGCATTCCCGATGACGAGGTGCTCTTCATCTTCGGCCACGAAAGCGGCCACTACGTGCTGCGCCACATCCCAAAGGGGCTGGCGCTTACAGCTGTGGGGCTCTTCTTCCTCTACTGGGCCTGCGCGGGCTGCGCGGCTTGGCTCATCTACCGCTTCGGGCCGCGCTGGGGCGCGCCCGATCTCGCCTCGCGCACCGGGTTCATCGTGCTTCTGCTGGCGATCTCCGTCTTCAGCTTCGTGCTTGAACCGGTCGGCAACGCCATCAGCCGGCATTTCGAGCATCAGGCGGACGTCTACGGGCAGGAGGCTGTCCACGGCATTGTGCCCGATCCGCAGAAGACGGCCGTGGCTGCTTTCAACGACCTGGGCGCCGCCTGGCTCGACGATCCCAATCCGAACCGGTTCATCGAGGTGTGGCTCTACAACCATCCCAGCACGCAACGCCGCGCCAACTTCGCGCTCCACTACGATCCATGGGCGAACGGCGGGCATGGTAAGTTCTTCCGCTACTGAATGGATGGAGGATTTGCCTGAAAGATTGGCTGAAGTCCTTGTAAATCGGGGCCTGTACACTCGTGCCTATCCTGAGGCGAATGAGAAGATTCGATTTGGATTGGCTTCCCTCGACCTCGTATTCTGAATAAGCGTTTCGAATGTGGCTGGTAGGACTTGTGACCGGTTTTTCTTCGATGCGAAGGCAAAAGGACGTCGCTCGATTTCATGGCAAATTCGTTGTCATCCACAGGTTTTGTGCTGAAGAACCTCCGGCGCCGGCGGTTGAGGACTCTGCTCACGATGTCTGGAATCGGAATGGCGGTGGGCGCATTTGTCGGACTGGTGGGCTTTTCCAGCGCATTCCAACAGCAGTGGATGCGCATTTACTCCAGCAGCGGCACTGATATTACCGTCATCCAGGGAACTTTCCTGAACACCACACTGAATGAGTCGGCGACAGCAAAGTTAGCGAAGCTACCTGTAGTCGCGCAGGCTTCGCCCACGATCTACAACCTGATGGACCTGACCCCGGAGGTGAATGCGCTGGTCTACGGATGGAAGGACGACGCGTACTTACTCGATTCCGTGCAAATTCAGGCGGGGCGGCGATTTCGCGAGGGCCAGCGCGAGGTCATGCTGGGCGATCTGCTCGCTCAAGATTTGAACAAGAGACCTGGCGACATGCTGGAAATTCAGGGTACGCAGTTCAAGGTGACTGCGATCTATCATAGTGTTTCTACTCTCGAGGCGACCGCGGTCATCATGCCGCTTGACCAGTTGCAGCAGCTTAGCGGCATGGAAGGCAAAGTGTCGACGATCGATGTGCGGCTGCATCCGGCGCCTGCGGGCGAAGAGCCGGAAAAGTACTTGAAACGGGCGCAGGATGAGATTCAATCGGCGCTGCCAGGGGCGAAGGCGGTTCCCGCCGCCGAGCGCGCCAGTAACAATCAATTCGTGAAGCTGGCTCAGGCTTCCGCCTGGGGAACTTCGTTGCTCGCGCTGCTGATCGGGATACTGGGTATCGCCAACACCATGGCAATGTCCGTCTTCGAGCGCACACGGGAGATCGGGATTCTGCGCGCGCTCGGTTGGAGGCGGTGGCAGGTATTGGCGCATATCGAAATTGAGGCGCTTGCGCTGGGCTTGGGCGGAGGCATTCTCGGCATCGTGTTTGGGTGGTGTGCTCTACAGGTGCTGGCAGCGCTGCCGCAAACCGCAAGTTTCTTTACGGCGACGCTTCATTGGCCGCTGCTCGCAGAAGCAGTGGGAATTGCCATGCTCGCCGGGGTCATTGCCGGAGCACTGCCGGCGTGGCGCGCCGGGCGTCTCTCACCTGTGGATGCACTCCGGCACGATTAGCCAATCCTATCCCCAAAGGATTGTGGGCCATCCCCGGCGGGCTTGATGCGGAAACATAACTCAGCTGTTACCTGCGATCCTTGAAGAGAGCCATGGCAAGATTTGGGGCATTTTGTTTTCCTGCGACGGGACATCTGAATCCGATGACCGCTCTGGCGCGTTCGCTGGAGATGAAGGGCCATGAAGTCATCCTTTTCGGGATTGCCGACACTGAAGCGCGCGTGCGGGCCGCGGGCATCAAGTTTCATCCGATCGGCAGCGAAGAGTATCCGATTGGCACCCTCAAAAAGCTGGACGACCGATTGGCCCGGCTCAAGGGGCTGGCGGCTCTTCAATTCACACTGGAGCGAGTGCGCAACTCGGCGCGCATGGTATTGCGTGACGGGCCGCACGCGGTGCGGGCGACTGGCATTGAAGCCATGCTGGTGGATGAAGCGGATTTTGCCGGAAATGTCGCAGACTATCTGGGCCTGCCCTGGATCTCGATCGCCTTAGTGCCTCCCCTGCTTTATGACGACCGCTTTCCGCCGTTCTGGCTGGGATGGTCGGCAGGAACAGATCGGCTCAGACGTCTACGAAACCGTCTTGCAATCGAAATGCTCCTGCGGATGGCATCCCCCATATTCAAGGATATTAACCGGCAACGCATCGCGTGGGGATTGAAGCCGAACCGGAAGCCCCAGGATGGGCTGTCGCCCCTGGCGCAAATCGCTCAGCTACCCGAAGCATTGGAATTCCCAATCCGAGGTGAAAAGCCGGCCGGGCTGCACTATACGGGACCGTTCGTACATGCTCAACAGCGTCCCACGGTCGAATTTCCCTGGGCGCGCCTCGATGGACGGCCGCTGATCTACGCGTCGCTCGGGACCTTGCAGAACGGTTTAGAGACCATATTCAGGACGATTGCGGAGGCCTGCGCGGGACTGGATGCTCAATTGTTGATCTCGCTGGGCGGCGGACTCGATCCGGAGAGACTGGGCAAACTCGCCGGCGATCCTCTGGTCGTGAGTTTTGCCCCCCAATTGGAGATTCTGAAGCGAGCTACCCTGGTCATCACGCATGCCGGTATCAATACAGTCCTGGAATCGCTGTCTGAGGGGGTCCCGCTTGTGGCCATTCCACTTGGCAACGACCAACCGGGGGTCGCCGCCCGGCTCAGAGCGCGAGAGGCTGGAATCGTGGTCTCACGGCACATGCTGACACCGGTCCGGCTTCGCAAAGCGATCACGCTCGTCCTTCAAGAGCCTGCATACCGAGAGGCAGCTCAAGAGCTGCAAAGAGCGATCCAGCAAATCGATGGCGCCGGCCGCGCGGCCGATCTCATTGAACAGGTTTTGAAGCTCCGCCTGGAATAGCACGTCCTGCGGTCGATCCGATCGGCGCTCCTGGTGGACCTTTCGAGCCGTTGGCGTCAAACAAGAAGATTTTTCCCGAAAGGCAAGTGCGTTGATAAAGCATCCCTTCGAGGGCCTTAAGTACTGTCAAAAGAAAACTTTTCGATGGACACGGATGAATCCCGCGAATACACTCAAGTCGTCTTCCGGCAAGCTAGTTGGGGCGAATTCCCACCGCATGACCTCACAGCGGACGTTTGCGCTACTTACTCGGAATCACCTCCACCGCAGATGTCTCAGGACACTGATGAAGGTCTACGCTGTGAGAACCATGGCCGACGCAATCGTGAGCTTCCCGGGCCTTTCCCATTCGCCTTTTCTCTGTAGAGGGGCGATCGCATGACTTGCCCGATTCTCGAAGTGCGCAACGTATTCAAGAGCTACGACGAAGGGCGCATCGAGGCGCTGCGCGGTGTCGATCTCTCCATCCATACCGGTGAGTTTGTGGCCATCAGCGGGCACAGCGGCAGCGGCAAATCGACCCTCCTTCACCTGCTCGGGGGGCTCGACACTCCCAGCAGCGGAAGCGTCCTCTTTCGGGGCGCACCGCTGGGCTCGTCTGTCGATCTCGATACGTATCGCTGCGATCATGTGGGATTCATTTTTCAGGCTTTCTATCTGCTCCCCACCCTGCGAGCGGTCGAAAACGTTCAAGCTCCCATGTTGGCCTCGAAGAAGTGCAGCGGCAACCGGGGACAACGCGCCGAGGCATTGCTGCGGGAGATGGGTATGGACCATCGACTGGACCAGCATCCCAATAAACTCTCTGCCGGAGAGCGGCAGCGCGTAGCGATTGCGCGGGCGCTGGCCAACGAACCGGAAATCCTGCTGGCGGATGAACCCACCGGGAATCTCGACAGCGCGAACTCCGCGCGCATTATGGAGATGCTTACAGGCATTCAGAAGAAGCTCGGTATGACGCTCATCGTGGTTACGCACGAGGATGAGATTGCGCGCTCCGCGCCGCGCCACATCCGTATCCACGACGGAAGGATCGCCTCATGAGGCCGGCCTCAGCCTTGTTGATTGGGGTGCTCCTGGCCGCCACCGCGTCACATGCGGCGGACGTGCAAGCGGTGCTTGCGCCGCTGAGGAATCACATTCAGGATTCGGACTTCCGCGCCACCGGACAACTGGTCCAAGTCGACGCGAATGGCAAGCGCATCAGCAACGCAGTCAACGTAAAGGGGCTGTGGTTTGCAGGCGCCATGCACACTCTGGTGGACGTCGTTCACTCCGGGGGTGCTGGCGCGCCGGCGCGGCAAGAGGAACACGTCCGCATCCTGCTGGAGATGCGCCCCGACGGCCGGGATACCATCAGGATTTTCCGGCCGCACGAATCCGCGCCGGCTGCACTGCCAATTGAGAAATGGGGCGAGAGTTTCTGGGGCACCGCATTCAGCTATGAAGACCTCCTTGAGCCACAGTATTTCTGGCCAGGACAAACCATTCTGAAAAGCGCCGTGTTTGGCAGCCATCAATGCGATGTTCTGAAGAGCACACCAGGACCATCCGACCGGACCGATTATTCCGAAGTGCAGACCTGGCTGGACCGCGCCATTGACTATCCCGTTTATGCAGAAAAAACGATGAAGCAGGGCGCGATTGTGAAGGAATTCACTTATTATGGTTTGCGCCAATCCAGTGGAGTCTGGTCAGCAACCCAGGTGGAAGCGAAGATCCGGGACCGGGCCGGGTCTACGTTCCTTATCGTCAAGCGGGGCAGCGTTAAAGCTCATCTCAGTGCCAATGATTTTCGGCCCGAGCAGATCAGCCATTTCGAGGATCGTCCATGAGCCTTTCACTCGTGATTCTGTTCTTCATCGCAGCGATTCTCGCTGTGGGTTTCCTCTATCAGTTCTTCGGGTCCCGGCGCGACAGGCGACGCTACACCAGCCGGGGCCGGTGGGTAGAGATTGGGCGCGGCCAGAAGCTCTACGTAGTGGAAAAAGGATCAGGCGGCCCTGCTGTGCTCTTCGAGGCAGGAATCGCGGCCACCAATCTGAACTGGCATTATATCCAGGAGAAGGTTTCCTGCTTTACCGCGACCGCTTCATACGATCGCATCGGTCTGGGCTGGAGCAGCCCATGCAGAAGCCGGCGCACTCCTGGAAATATCTCGGCTGAACTGCACACGATGCTGGAAGCAGCGGGCATCAAGCCGCCGTACATTCTCGTGGGGCACTCCTTTGGCGGACTGGTCATGCGCCGTTACGCGACGATGTATCCGGAGGACGTCGCCGGCGTGGTGCTAGTGGACCCCATGCGCTGCGATGAATGGCCGCCCCTCAATCCTGAAAAGCAAGGCATGATCGATCGAGGCAAGAGGCTCTCCCGTTACGCGATTCCGATTGCGCATTTTGGCCTGGCGCGGCTCGCTGTGACATCTCTGTTGTGCCGATCAGGAAAACTGTCGGGGCATCTGGCAGGCGCGGGAGGCATGGGCGGCCGTCATGTTCTGAAGCGGGTAACAGAAGAGGTTGGCAAGATGCCCAGGGAGGTGTGGCCGGTCATCGCCGCGCACTGGTCCCGGCCGGGCTACTACGCCGGGATGCAGCGCCATGTGGAGGCGGTTCCGCATACGGTTGCTGAGATGGAAGGAGCTGATCCCATTCGCGACATTCCGGTTCTGGTATTGACGCCCGGAAAATCGACTCCCCTTTCAGACCGCTGCCTGAAAAAAATCGGAAACAACGTGCGACAGGTGATTGCGACGGAGAGCGCGCATTGGATCCATCTCGATGAGCCGGAGCTGGTGGTGGATTCGATTCACAAGATGGTGACTTCCGCGGCCCATGCGGTGGTTCCGGTGATGGCTTAGAGTCGAGAGAGAAACGGCGCGACGGAATGTGCGATTTCAGTCAGCGCTCATGAATCGCTGCTGAATCGCTCCCGAAGTACGCGTCGCAGGAACTTGCCTGTGTGATTCTGCGGCAGTTCGCCCGGAGCAACAATCCAGATGCGCCGCGGCGCCTTATACGCCGCGAGATTGCCGCGACACCAACTCAACAGATCCCCCTCGTTGGAAGAAGAGCCCGGGTTTAATTCAACCGCGGCTGCGGGAATCTCGCCCTTCTCGCTGTGCGGCAGACCAAACGCAACTGCGCGGGCCACGGCAGGATGGGCCAGAATTGCTTCTTCCAGCTCGCGCATATAGATGGAATAGCCTCCTGCCTTGATCACATCCTTTGCACGGCCTACCAGCCGAATCAGTCCAAGGCGATTGCGCACGGCCAGATCGCCTGTCCGCAACCAGCCGTCGCCGGTAAGAATGCCCTGAGCATCGCTCTCATCCTTCCAATAATGCGGAGTAAGGCCGCGACGGCGGATTTGGCATTCTCCAGGCACACCCGCTGGCAGAGAGCGGCCGTTCTCATCGACCACGCGAACATGAAATGGCGGCACCGGCACGCAGAGGCTCCCGCTGCCGGGTAGCAGAGGCAGCTCAATGCCCATCATGGCGAGTCCGCCCAGCTCCACCATGCCATAGCCATTCAGAAGAACGGGAGGAATACGTAAGCCGCCCGGCAGCCGGAACAGAGCTCCAAATTGCCGTAGACGCTGCCGCACCTGAGTGGGCAGATGGTCGCTTGCGGAGAGCCAAACACGCACGCTTGCCAAGCGGTCCGGCTCTGGATTGGCATTCACGATCCGTGCAAACATTGCGGGCACGCCAACAAACGCCGTAATGCGAAAGCGCTCGGCTAGGTCCAGTGCGGCGTTCACATCAAAGCGATCGAGAAAGCATCCGCGGATACCGGCCATCAGGCCGTAGAGAGCAATGCTCACCGCCATGACATGTGACCAGGGCAGCGCTACTAACGCAAGGTCCCGTGATCCAAGAAAAATCCCGGATAAGACAGTAGACGCGCGCGCTCCCAGCAATGCGTTGCTCGACAACGCTGCGCCTTTAGGAAATCCGCTGGTGCCGGAAGTGTGAAAAATGGCGATGGTCGCAGCCGGATCGGCGATCACCGGAGGGAACCGAGTGTTCGTCGATGTGATACGAAAGAAGCCTTCGAGCGTCTCTTTCTCGTCGTCAGCCTGGATCCAGGTGCGGACGTTGAGAGCTTCACGGTCGCCGATATTGCGCTCGAAGACCACTCGATCCGTAACCAGAATGTCTGTGCCACTGTCGGCGAGAATGCGGCGCACCTCGGCAAGAGAGAGCTGTGGATTGAGCGGCACCGCGATGCCGCCAGCACGAATGATGGCAAGAAACCAATGAAAGCATCTCCTATCATTGCTGCGATAGATGGCTATCGGCTGGCCCGGGCGAAGCGAGATGGCCTCGCGAAGAAACGCATCGATGGAGCAGATTTCCGTGTGGAGATCGGCAAGATCGAAGGGACCGGCATCATCGACGGAGACCGCACAGTTCCCCTTCCGCCGGACCAGCTCATCGACGAGGTTGGCCACCGTGATGCCGCGATCGCGCGCGAGTTGATAACGAAGGAAAATGCTCATGACGTAGAAACTGGCTTGCGGCCCCAATCGCTGGCCACGCAGTAATGGAAGAGCCGGTCGAGGTAGTCGAGTACAGGCGGCGGCGTCATCCCGACAGGTTTCAGAAGCCGTTCGGCATTGCTGGTGTCGAATTGCATGCGCATGGTGAAGTAGTCCCGATAGGCCCGGCCATCGCGCAGCACACGGCGCTTACGCCCCCACAAAGAAGCAAACAGAAGGGGACGCACTATTGTGAAGAATAATTTCGGGTCGACATAGCGCGGCTCGGGGCCATGGAAGTATTGCATGGCTCGATGCGCAACCTGATCGATCGTTGCGCTGCCGTGCGGTCCCGCGCAGAGATGCACGGTCGAACCCAGCGCCGCCTCGTCAAAGAGAAGCCCGGCAACGGCTTTGGCGACAAAATCGACTGGCACAATGTCCAGGACCGCGTCGGGATAGCCGGGCACGGTTCGCCAAAGCCGCCGCGCATAAATCTTCAACGGCCAATACATCATCTTGAAGCTGGAGGTGACGCCGGTGCGGGAATCTCCCACGATGATGCTGGGACGAAGAATTACCCCGGGGACTTCGCCGAGGCGCGAACGCACCAGGGCTTCAGCCTCCGCCTTGGTTTGCTCGTAAGTATTGCGATAGGTCTGGCCAACAGCAAGCTCGTCCTCGCGAACGAGATTCGATCGCTCGCCGGCAACATAGGCAGTCCCGACATAAGCGAAGCTTCGAAGCTGGCGCGAGCCCGATGCAAAATCAAGGATGTGCCGGGTGCCTTCCACGTTGATGCGGCGCGCCTCATCAAGCGAATGATCAAAGCGCACCGTGGCCGCGGAGTGAACGACGCGGGTTGTCTCCGCCTGCAGGCGCCGATAGGTTTCAGCATCCAGCCCACAGGCAGCCTGGCTGACATCTCCGGAAAAAACATGAACGCGCGACTGATCTGCCGGTGGAATGAAGGTATTGGCGCGCTGTTGACCCGATTGTCCCGCGCGATCTCGAATGAGGAGCGCCAGCGTAGCGGTGGGCCGCTTCTCCAGCAACTCGCGGACCAGTTGCATTCCCAGAAAGCCAGTTGCGCCCGTCACCAGAATGAGTTCTTCGTTTTTCATTGCGAAGACGACCTCTGCGCGCGAGCCAAACCAGCCAGGTGTTGGGACACCATGGAAGCCGCTAAAGCATGTCGGTCTCGGGCCATTATAGTTTGCAGCGTGAACTTCAGAAATGAACGGGGAGCTCTTTAGATGCGGATCAAGCTGAGATTGATGGAGAAGCAGGACGCCAACCTCCTGGCACACTTGGGTTTCTTTGCCTCTGACGCTGGTGACTTCCGCGTGGAACTGTGAGTCGGCCTGACATCTATCGCCAGATCCTCTGAGTTTGTTCGAAGGGAGTTCAAAAATACCTGTTGTTTTCCAAAAGGAAGCATGTCATTATTCCCGTTGGAAACCTAAAGGTAGTCGCCATGAAGGAAAAGCCAGACGTATTGCAGGGAACGCTCGCGCTCATGGTTCTCAAAACGCTCGATGTCCTAGGACCGCAGCACGGCTGGGGAATTGCCCGGCGCATTGAGCAGATCAGCGGAGACCTTCTGGCCGTCAACCAGGGCACCCTCTATCCCCTGCTGCTCAGGCTGGAGCAGGAAGGTTCGATCGCCTCTGACTGGGGCACATCGGAGAACAACCGCCGCGCGCGCTTCTATCGCCTTACCGCTGCCGGCCGCAAGCAGCTCCAGGCGGAGACCCGCGAATGGGAGCAAAATGCGGCTATCATCGCGCGCTTTTTCAGTGTCAAGGCCGGAGATTTAACGTGAAATTCCTGCGACGCCTCTTCATACGCCTCAAGAATCTCGCTACAAGGCGAAGCGCCGACCAACGCCTGCAAGAAGAGATCGCCGAGCATCTCGCATTTCAGACAGAGGAGAACATATGCGCCGGAATGTCGCCTGCCGAGGCGCGGCGACAGGCCGCACTCAAATTCGGCTCGGCTGAGGTTGTTCGGGAAGACCACCACGCCGAGCAAAGCATTCCCTTCATTGAAAACCTGCTCTTCGATCTGCGATACGCGGTTCGCATGCTTCTGCGATCTCCTGGGTTCTCTTTCATTGCCATCGCCACCATGGCGCTGGGTGTCGGAGCCACCACCGCCATCTATAGCGTGATCGACGCTACGCTGCTGCATCCTTTGCCGTTCCCAAACCCTGCCGAGCTTGTAAGCATTGAAGACGATCTCCCGGGCATCGGCGCGCAAGATGTCGGCACCTCCGTTCCCGAGTGGAAAGACCTCGAAAGCTCCGGGATATTCCAGGCCGTAGCAGTTGCGGGCCACGGCGCAGACGTGAACCTCACTGGCGGCGCACAGCCCGAGCGACTCGGCTTCAAAGCTGTTACACCGAATTATTTCTCGATCCTCGGAGTAGGCGCGCAGCTAGGCCGCACCTTCGATCCACGCGATGCCACTCCCGGCTACAACCTGGAGGTTGTGCTCAGCGACGGGCTGTGGAGGAGAGAGTTTGGGGCGGACCCTCAGATTATCGGCAAGACCCTGCGCCTGGATAACGACGAATATCACGTTGTGGGCGTCATGCCACGCGGCTTTCGCGATCAGGGCTCAACGGGCGTGGAGCAGAATGTGGACCTGTGGTTGGGAGCCGGCTATAGCGGCCTGCCGTTTCCGCCTCCGCAACGGACTCTGCGGCTGCGCCGAGCAGTCATCGCGCGCCTGAAGCCAGGGCTCTCGATCGCGACTGCGCAGGAACATCTCAATGCGCTGGTTGAGACACTGAAGAAGCAATATCCGGCGGAATATCCGCCACAGGCCGCATGGACTATGCGCCTGATTCCAATGAGCGAAAGCGTAGTGAGCAGCGTACGCCAATCGCTCACCTTGCTGTTTGGCGCAGTAGGGTTGGTTCTCCTGATCAGTTGCGTCAATGTCGCTAATCTCCTGCTCGCCAGGGCCAGTACGCGAGGCCGTGAGATCGCGGTTCGCCAGGCCATGGGAGCGCAAAGAACACGCCTCATCCGCCAGCTTCTCACCGAGAGTCTGCTGCTTTTTCTTCTTGGCGGAATCGGCGGTTTCGGTATTCTCTTCTGCGCTCGGGGTGTCTTGATGCGGCTGATTCCAGAAAGCCTGCCGCATCTCAACGCGATCACGATTGGATGGGGCGTGCTCGCTTTTGCCGCGTTCGTCTCCGTGGCAGCCGGAACCATTTTTGGGCTTGCCCCCGCCTGGCTTATGAGCCGTGGCGATTTGATCGGTACGCTTCGGCAGGAAGGACGCGGTTCGGTTGGTTCATTAGGCCGCGCGCGGGCCCGCCAAATTCTGGTGATCAGTGAATTGGCGCTCTCTCTTGTGCTCATGGTCGCCGCGGGCCTTCTGCTACGCAGTTTCTGGGATTTGTTCAAGGTGCAGCCCGGATTCAATCCCAATCGCGCGATGGCCATCCAGACCTGGCTGCCGGGACCGAACGATCCCAGTATGGATGTCTATCGCACCGCCACGCAGGAATCGGTCCTGGTGCGCGAAATTCTTCGTCGTGGCCGAACCCTGCAGGGCGCGGAAGAAGTCGCTGTCGGCGATCTTTCCTCACTTCCTCTGGGCCATGGCAGCGGCGCTCTCAATCCGATGCCAATCATCCGCGAAGGCTTCGAGACGAAGGAGAATCAGGCTCCTTTCATCGACAATTCCATCGTCTCTCCCGAATACTTCCACCTGTTGGGCATGCCGTTGTTGCGCGGACGTCTTTTCAACGATCGCGATCTGGAAGATACACCCCGGGTTGCTGTCATCAATCAAGCCGCCGCCCGCACCTTTTGGCCAAATCAGGATCCCATCGGCAAGCGCGTGCATCTGCTCCCGCAGAGCAATGGAAACCGCGAATTGTTTAAGCCTGCTCCACTACCTTGGACCACAATCGTCGGGGTGATCGCCGATGCCCGGATCGAATCGTTGGCTGATGCAGTTGTTCCCCAGATCTACAGCAGCGTGTATCAGCGCCCCTCCAAGGGCCTTGTCATCTTTCTTCGCGGACAACTCGATCCCAGCGCCATCCCAGCGCAAGTGCGCCAGCAGATCCAATCCATCGACGCGAACCTTCCCGTCTTCCATGCCGAGACTCTGGATGAGGTCCTCTCCGATTCGCTTGCGGTCAGACGCTTTGCGATGGAGATCGTGGCGTCTTTCGCAGCCACCGCCTTGCTGCTTGCCGGGCTCGGAATCTACGGGACGATTTCCTATCTCGTCAACGAACAAAAACGCGAGATCGCCATTCGCCTCGCGCTGGGAGCGCAAAGAGGCAATATCCTCAGAATGGTGCTGAGCCGGGGACTCAGCCTGGCCGCGGTCGGCGCCGGAGTTGGAGTTGCTGGCGCGCTTGTCGCCTCGCATCTCATGGCCGGGCTACTCTACGGTGTGTCGCCTGCCGATCTGCCCACCTTCGCCGGCGTCACCCTTGCACTTACCACTGTCGCGCTTGCCGCCAGCTATATCCCGGCGCTGCGCGCCATGCGCGTCGATCCAATCACTACACTTCACTCTGAATGACTGGGCACCGCTCTCTTCATCAGAAACGAAATCGGCACGTATGACACTCAAATCGAAATTTACTCTCCGCCTCGCCACGGAAGCTGACATCCGCGCACTGCACTCGTTGATTGAATCCTCGGTACGCGGCTTGCAAGCAAACGACTACACCCCGGCACAGATCGAAGGCGCGCTCGGCACCGTCCTGGGCGTGGATACGCAGCTCATCGCAGATCAAACCTATTTCATTGCCGAATCCTCCGAGGAGAAGCGCCTGGCAGGCTGCGGCGGATGGTCCAAACGCAAAACCCTCTTCGGTGCAGACAGTGGACCCGGCCGCGAACCCGATCTGCTCAACTCAGCAACTGATGCAGCCAAGATTCGCGCCATCTTTGTTCATCCCGACTTCGCCCGCCAGGGTCTTGGCTCCCTGATCCTTGCCACCGTCGAAAACGCCGCCCGCGCAGCAGGCTTCCGCCATTTCGAAATGGGCTCCACACTCACCGGTGTCCCGCTTTACCGCCGGAAAGGCTACATTGAAGTCGAAAGCATTGCCGTCCCGCTCAGGAACGGCGAGACGCTGCCCGTTGTGAAGATGGTGAAGAGCGCGGACTAACAGCGACCTCGCCACTCTGTGAGCAGGAAATTCAGCGAGCGTGCAATCGACTATCAACTCGATTGATCGTGAGTGTGAGGAGCAGTTTGCCACTGACCGAAAAGTTGGGAGTCGTCGGCTTCCACCGGCTACATGGCGAATAATCGTCGCGATTCCTTGACGCGAAAATGACACAAAATCACTGATCGGAGGAGGCAGCCTGCGTTCGGCAGTCATTTGACTGTGAAGGGGTTATTTGGTGGACCTGGTCGGGATCGAACCGATGACCTCTTCCATGCCATGGAATTTCGGCTATATGGATCTATTGATGGCAAAGGGCTTACAAGCCGGTAAACCCGGAAAAACCGGCTAAAAAGGCCGTCGTTGCTACCAAAATGCTACCAAACTGTTCGTTTAAACAGATTTCTCAACCGGGCGGGCTAGGGCCGATCCGTGGGGAATCGGCCCTCAAACTAATCTCAATTGCGCAGTTCTGGCCCAAGCCACCCCGATGTTCCGGCAAGATTGTTGGCGGTCAAGTTCGCACTCTGAGGCTTCGAGATTGGGCGCGGGCAGACCGATTCACCTGCCGACACAAGGCGAACAATCAGCATGGAAACTCGGACGTGAATTCCGCATCAAGAGCACAGATTCGACAAGTAGCAGCTTCGACTGTTCGCAGGCCAGTGGACATCTCTTGCGGGCTAGCTGAGAGCATGTTCCATGTAGAATGGAAAGGAATACCCGAATAATTCCCGGCAGGAGTCGATGGCCACCCAAACCCCACCTAGCGAGCTCAATGCCACTTCAAATTCAGTATCGGAAGCTCAGAGGATTGGAAGTGGCCCGAAAGTGCATTCTGAGACTTCTCTACTTGAGCTTTTCACTGTAATTGCTGAACGGAAGAAAATTGTTCTTTCGACCACCGCGATGTTTGCCATCATCTCGGTCATTGTCTCTTTGCTGCTGCCGAAATGGTACACCGCTACTGCGACCCTGCTCCCACCGCAACAGAATTCAACGCTAGGCGCAGCTATGGCCTCGCAGTTGGGAAATCTTGGAGCTCTGTCGTCGTTGGCGGGCGGCAGCCTTGGTCTCAAAAACCCCAACGAAATGTACGTCGGAATGTTGAAAAGCCGAACAGTCGAAGACGCGATGATCCAAAACTTTGGCCTGATGCAGGAATACAACAAACGGTACCTTTCCGACGCACGCAAGGCCTTTGAGCGACACGCGACCGTCGATGGGAGTGGGAAGGACGGCTTGATCCATATTTCGATCGAGGCACGCGATCCGAACCGGGCTGCGGCCCTGGCAAACGGATATATTGACCAGTTCCGCAAGCTCTCTGAGCATCTGGCGATTACCGAAGCCTCTCAGCGGAGGCTATTTTTCGAGCAGCAGCTCGAACAAGCCAAGGACAACCTCGCGACCGCGGAAGAGAACTTGAAGAAAACCGAGCAAGAGACTGGCCTTATTCAATTGGACAGCCAGGCGCGAGCATTAATTGAATCAGCCGCGACGCTTCGAGCACAGATCGCGGCTAAAGAAGTTCAGATCCAATCGATGCGCACGTTCGCAACCAGCGAGAATGCACAGTTAGTTCAAGCTCAGCAAGAACTAGACAGCCTGCGGGCCCAGTTGGCGAAGCTGGGAGGTTCGGATGAAGGGCTAGACGGGGGACTGCTGGTCCCAAAGGGGAAAGTTCCTGGAGCTGGACTCGAATATGTGCGCAAACTGCGCGATGTGAGGTATTACGAGACTATTTTCGAAATTCTTGCGCGTCAGTTCGAGGCAGCCAAACTCGACGAAGCCAAGCAAGGTTCCGTGATTCAGGTTGTAGATTCCGCCATTCCACCGGACAAAAAATCTTTCCCTCAACGCACGCTGATCATGCTTGTAGCGACTGCAGTGGGCCTGCTGATTGGTATCCTGCTGGCTCTCGGGCAAGCAGGATGGGAACGTGTGCGGAAGGACGCAGAGGCGGCTCAGACCGTAGATCGACTCTGGTCCGCTCTCTCCTTCAAGAGAAGGATGCTCTGAGATTCCGATTCAGCAGCGAATCGAAAACTGGCTCGCTGCTGCGTCGTTGTGGAACATCTTCACCGTGTCGAGCGAGAATGCTTCTAGGCCATAGCCCACATTGGTAAGCTTTGCCAGAAGATCATGTGTCACCGTGATGATATGTGTGCCGCATCGATCGGCATGATAGATATTCAGCAACTCGCGAGGACTCGCCCATAGAAGCTGGGCCTTAGGTTGGGAACTCAGAACTTGCAGCGCTTGTTTCATGATCGGTTCTGGATCAACTCCGGTATCGGCTATGCGTCCAGCAAAAACCGAAACGACGCTGGGCGTCTTCGGATCCAGCGCCTCTGCGACCTGAGTAACCTGTTCGACTGTGAAAATCGCTGTAACGTTCAGCGCAATCCCCTCGGCGGAAAGACGGCGGATTAAGTCGCCACTGAACGCTCCTTTGGTGTTTGTCACCGGAATCTTGACGTTTACGTTCGATCCCCACCCCGCAATCACTCGCGCCTGTTTTTCCATCTCGTCAAAGTCGTCTGCGAATACTTCGAGGGAGATCGGGCGATCCGGAATCTCCGAGAGGATCTGCCGGCCGAAGGATTCGTAATCAGTGATGCCCGCCTTTCGCATGAGGGTCGGATTAGTGGTGAAACCCTTGATTAGCGGATTGGCATAGAGCTTCTTCATTCCTTCAAAATCGGCGCCATCTGCGAATATCTTGATCTTCAGGTCTGAAACGTTGGGCATCTTAATGACTCCTTTGAGGACTTATCATGGCTGGTGCGAAATTAGTATTCCTGGTCTCTATTGTGTTTCGTCTTGCCTCTACTGAGGCACGGTCCCTGCTTCTCTGGGCCTTTTGCCAAAGGCTCTTTTTTTCAGCCGTGACAAGTACGAATTGAGGTGCTGCCGTATAGAAACTGGTAAATAGGTGTACAAGAGATAAGCACGGGCTGTCAAAGCGGCCTGCGCATAGCCGGGATAGTTATTGCGGTAACGCCGCACGACCTTGATCGCAGAAAGCGCATTTGCACGCTGGTTCACGAAAGAACTACCGCGGTTCCAAATTCGATAGGCGAGGAATAGTTCGGGGAAGTTATAGAGCTTGCCATGTTTTCCAATCCTGAGCCAAAAGTCCCAGTCGGCAAATTGGCTGAGATTTGGATCGTACATTTCCCCAACCGACCTGCGAAACATCGCCGTTGAGTTGGCAATTGGATTTGCGCGTAGGGCCACGTTCCGGATTGCATCGTCGGATTCCGGTTTGAAGACATCTTCAACATGAACGTCTTTTTCGTTGATGATCCTATAACCACCTGCGCATGCAACGAACTCTGGATGCTGGTCCAGATACCGTACTTGCTTCTCAAGCTTGTGTGGATCAATCCACGCGTCATCGTCATCCAGGATTGCTATGTACTTGCCACGCGCAACTTCTAACGCAGCATTGGAGACGATTGAGATTCGACCTACGTGCGCTAAGGGGATGTAGCGGATTCTTGAATCCAGCGAGGTCCATTTCCGCAGAACAGCCGCTGTTGAGTCTGTTGATCCGTCGTCCGCGACTATAAGCTCCCACTCACTCATCGTCTGATTGAGAATGCTTTGGATCGCACTGCCAATCAGCCCAGCGCGATTGAACGTCGCCATAATAATCGATACGATCGGTTGTCGATCCGGATTCATTGGAAATGCCTGCCATCCGAGGAACTGGAACTCGCAGGTGGAGTCAAATTCTGCTGACGCAAATACAACTCAACCTCTTCTTTCTTTCCTATCGTATCGATACCTTTGGAATAGTCACCGCAAAGATAACCACGAAAATCTCCTCCAAAGTCTAGAACTGCAGGAATCATGTCCCTGCCAATCTCGCTGTAGACATCTTTAGGAATAAGTGAAAGGATTTGTCGACTCAGAATGAATATCCCAGCCATTCGATAAGCCTTGGGGTAGATCGAAGTGTGCGGCTTGGCATGCACCGCGATAACGCGCTTGAATTCGTCAAGCTCGACGATATCTGCATCCGTATAATTCTCCGTGAGCCGCACGCGCTGCATACCGAGAGCACCATTATAGTTTCGCCAGACTTTCTCCATCGCATGGTAATCAACCCGGCTGAAGATGTCGCCGTAGATGACGAAAAATTCATCCTCGAGCTGATCCTCGAAGCTCTTCACTCCGCCGGCGGTACCGAGGATCTGCGGCTCGTAGTGATAAGAAATCGTCGCTCCCCACCGACTGCCGTCACCTAAGTAGCCTCTCAGGACGTCGGGAAGAAAGTGGAGATTGATCAAGAAGCGGTCTACGCCAAATTCCAGAAATCGTGCCAGGTTCCACTCAATCATCGGAACACCAAGCAATGGGACCATCGGCTTCGGGGAAGTATCGGTGAAGGGGCGAAGACGCGTGCCTAGTCCAGCACACAAGATTAGAGCCTGGCGAATCCGGGTTTTCCGTTTCTCAGCCACAGATGTACCGCACCTAAGAGATCCGGCACCGTGAAGTCAGGCTTACATTCGTACTGCCATGGGTCACGACCTGCATGTCCTGTTTGGACCAGAATCGTCGATAAACCAGCTTGAATTCCGGCCAGAACGTCCTGCGTCGTATCACCGATCATGACACTGCGTGAGATATCGAGGTTGTAGTCCACCGCAGCCTTTATCATCATTCCTGGGCGCGGTTTTCGACACTCACAAGTCGTTCGGTATGCCTTAATTGTAGCATTCGGGTGGTGGGGGCAAAAATAGAAGGCATCAATGCGCGCATGCTGGCGCTTAAGTCTGGCGCAAATGAGATCATGGATGGCGCAAACCCCTTCGGGAGACGAGAGTCCTCGAGCCACAACAGGCTGGTTCGTAGCCACCACAACAAAATATTCAGCTCGGTTGAGCAGCCGAATGGCTTTTGCAGCCCCAGGCAGCAGCTTCACCTGCTCCGGCTTGTGCAGCAACTCAACCTGCCGAATTATTGTGCCATCCCGATCCAGAAATACGGCCGGCTTCTTGGAAAAGTCGCTGGACATCTATTCCTTATCCAGCCTTATTCTGACCTCCCGACCAGAGGAGGAAGATCCGTAAAGTGCCTCCACGACTGCATTCGCGTAGATGCCATCAGTCGTTCCCCCGCATACGGACGCCTTTCCGTGAATGGCTTGAATGAAATTAGCCCACTCATTATTCCAACTCGCATCTCCTGCTGGGAAGGAATACTCCTTAACGATCGGAACTCCGAAATGTTTTCTCCGTCTGCCGTAAATAAGACGCTCTGCTCCGTAGCTTCCACCTTTACCGTCGATCTGAAGATATCCGTGGCTTCCAAAGATTTCAAAGGAGAAAATGTTCTTCCAGTTCGTCGTGCTCACGTGAAACTCAAACGTTGCCTTCTCACTTCTTAGGATCCCGAAAGCGTTGTCGTCCACTGTAGTGTTCCAGAATTTCGTCTCGGCCCGTCCGTAGGCACGGGTGAACCGGCCGGCAAACCAGCCCGCAAGATCGATGACGTGGACTCCTTGGTCGAGAAGTTCACCTCCACCCGAGATTTTTGCATTAAAGCGCCATTCTTTCTCCATTCCTTCGCGCCCACCGTGTCCATAACGTGCTCGCATGAACAGCACGTCGCCGATCCCACCTCTTGAGAATATCTCGTGCGCTTTCATCAGAGCCGCATGAAAGCGATGATTAAATCCGACTTTGACGACAACGCCAGCCTTCTGGGCCGTACGGTGCATCTTTCGCGCTTCGGCGACAGCGATGCCGAATGGCTTTTCGCACAGCACATGTTTGCCGTTCCGAAATGCTTCGAGGGCGATTGGGGCAAGATATGCGTTCGGAACGGCAATAATAACCACGTCAATGTCAGGGCTTTTGACGAGATCACGCCAGTCGGCGATCAGTTGGCAGCGATGCTGCTCAACGAAGGCCTGAGCAGCATTAGTGCTGGTGTCACTCGCTGCGATGAGCTTCCCAAGGCGGGTTTCTCGAATTGCTATCGCTCGCTTGTTCCCAATCAGGCCTAAACCGACAATGCCAACATTGACCCTGCTTTTCATGAAATCCTTCTCAGGTTGTATTTCGATTCAGACATAATCTGACGAATCGCAGATCTGTCCCAGCTCTTCCACGGATCCCATGGAGCACTGATCAGTTTGCCGGAGAGCCCTTTGGAACGACTTGACGCAAGGAAAACTACAAGCTCAGCTGCCAAATCCGCAGATGCTCCTCCGGTCGCAGCCCGCTTTCTGGCTTCGACAGTTTCCTTTTTGCCTGCGCGCGAACCCGCAGCAAGAATCTCATCCAACATTGCAGTATTAATTGCTCCGGGAGCGACCGCATTTACCCGAATCTTGGTCCCCTTCAATTCTTCAGCAAGAACTTCGGTGAATCGCACAATCGCAGCCTTCGATGTCGCATAGGCGGAAAAATAAGCGCGTGAAGAAGTGGCCCCTCCTCCAGAAAAATTAATGATGGCTCCACCTCCCAGTCCCAGGAAGATGGGGATCACAGCATTGCATGTATAGACAGATCCGAATAGATTTACCTGTAAGTTGCGCTCCCAAGCGGCGATATCATTGTCGACAAATTTCCCAATTGGTTCCTGAATACCTGCACAATTCACGAGAATGTCCAGGCCGCCCAGTCTCCTGTTCGCCTGTTTGACAACACGTTGGACGGATGTTCTGTCTGCGACATCACAGCGAAAGCCGATTGCCTTTCCTACGCTTCCTGCATTGAGCTCGTTGAGAGCGGATGAGAGTCGCTCAGAATTTCGGCCCACAATGCATACGCTCGCTCCGTGATCGAGAAAATGGGATGCAACCACACGCCCGATACCTCCGGCCCCGCCGGTAATCAAAGCGCGCTTTTCTCTAAGCAGTCTCTGGCTCATGTCAATTAGAAGTCTGTGAGGACTTTCGTGCCCTCAAGGTCGAAGTGATAGCGCATTTCCCTGAGATTGAGCTCCCGCATGCGGACGCGGAACTCTTTTTGCTTTTCTGGCACGTAAAACGTGAAGAAACCGCCGCCGCCTGCGCCAGAAATCTTCCCTCCGAGAGCCCCGCTTTCGAGAGCGGCATCATAGATCTCGTCAAAATGAGGATTCGACATTAGTGATGATATCTGCTTCTTGTACTGCCAGTGCTCGTGAAACTTCTTGCCAACTTCATCCAGATTTCCGGTTTCGACGGCATCCAAAATCTGATACCCGAGGTCCTTGATATAGTGCATGCTGTCCACCACGTTCTTCTTGTCCGATTTGACTGCTTGCTCCTGCTCGCGCAGTATCTGGTCGGCGCTTCGCGTCTTACCGGTGAAAAAAATCAGCATGTTGCGATTCAGCTCGTCGGCGATTTCGAGCGATACCTTTGCCGCCCGAACCTTGACCGATCCGTCTTTTGCAATATCGAGAACAGTCAGGCCGCCGAAAGCCGCGAGATACGGATCCTGTTTACCGATCGGTCGCTTGAGGATATCTGCCTCAATGTGGTAATCCTCCTCGGCCAATTGGGTTAATGGCACATAATCGCGCTTGAGAGTATGTATTGCATGGAGAAGACCGACGGCATAGCAACTCGACGATCCCAAACCTGTTCCAGCGGGAATGTCGGCGAGTGAGCTGATCTCGATGTTGTTCTCAACCCCCGTGTACCTGAATACCTCTCGGGCGAGATCATGTTGCAACTGGTGGATGTGTTCGACCGTTTCAGATTTCGTGTATTTCACGCGGATGAGATCATCGGCGACCGATCGGTTGGAATCGATGAACATATATTTGTCGAGACCGGCCGCAAAAATGAACCCGCCATGTCTTTCGTAGTAAGAAGCAAGATCCGTACCGCCTCCACCAAGCGTGATGCGAAACGGGGTTCTTGTAATAATCATTGTGCAATCACCTGATTCTTCCTGCTTTGAATTCTTCCTGCAGGAATTTGAACTGGCTTCGCAGGCCGTCTTCAAACGATGTTTTTGGCTTCCAGCCCATCTCCGATGCGGCGGAAATATCTGCCTGCGTCACGGTGGGAGTGTCTTCCGCGGCTCTCGGTTTGATTACTGGCTCAAGATCAGTCCCAGTCACTCTCTTCACCGCGTCCCATACCTGATCCATCGAATACGTGATCGCAGATCCGAGGCGAAAGAGTTTGCCATCCAACCGATTATCCTCGATACATTGAAGGTGGAAATCATTGATGTCGTCGATGTAAATGAAGTCCCGCTTGTTGTTGTGATATCCGTCAAAGAGCACTGGGGCTTCATGCTTCAGCACTTTGATGATGAAGGCGCTGATGACTGGCGGATTCAGACGGCGGTAGTCCTGGCGGGGTCCATAGACGTTGAAATAGCGAACCGAAACGAAAGGCAAGCCGAATGCCCTTTGATAGCCGACCGCAATCCTTTCTGTCGTTATTTTGCTGATCGCGTAAAAGCCATTTAATCTCGCCTCGCCCTCCTCAAGAGCGGAGGAGGTGGCGAGCACGACCTTGCGGACTCTGGCGCGCCTTGCTGCCTCGAAGACATTTGCCGTACCGGCGACGTTAATCTCCATCGTCTCAACGGGATCCTTCTGGCAGGCAACCAGGTCATTTTTTGCCGCGAGGTGGAAGACGACATCGACTCCCTCAAAACGGTCATAAATCTCTTTCGATCGGATATCGAGGCGATGGAATTCCACATTTTTGGCAATCTGCTCGGGAACGCCGTAGGCGAGATTGTCAAGCCCGATGACGTGATAGCCCGCCGCCAGGAGACGATCCGCCAAATTGCTGCCAATAAACCCAGCCACGCCTGTCACAAGTATCTTCAAACGCAATTCACCTTCAAAAGCAATTGGGCTCATTATTTCATATGAAATCCGTTTAGTTTCCGAAATTGGCTCGCTTGCTTCGACAAGAGGAATGAACGAGAAATCCACTGGAATTCCATGACGCCAATTGCGGAAAGATAGGCCAGCACGAGAACAGAACCGACAATACCCTTTCACGCCAAATAGCAATGCGATACACTCCCTATTCCCATCTCGCGACGGTCAACGCATGCCTTTCTGCCCGAGCTGTAGGTGTAATCTCTGCAAGGCGCTGAACGGAAGCCCACGCTAGAATACCGCTACACTTTGGCAGTCGCGACCTACTCCAAGACTACCCCTCGCGCTTCTGATCTATATCAGCTTTTGGGGTCTGGGTCACTCGATAGGATGGGGTCTACACGGCGCTCGCGACAGCTTGCCTGAAATCTGGCAATGCGCGAACGGAACCTTGGACTAGAAGCGAATCATTCGTTTCAACGGTTCATATATTTTTCCGTATAGACTTGCGCAAATTCGAAGGACGGCGATGGACGATTCTCCTGCACCACGATAGGTTCTGAAATAATATGCGAGACTCTTTATTGTCTCTGTACTCCCTCCTGCTCTGGCGTGGTAGTGTACGACGGTCACGTCAGGAAAGTAATAAAAGTACTTCGACTTTATTGCGAGCCGCTCTGCCAGAACAGGTTCTTCGCTCTCCAGGAAAATTGCCTCATCAAACATTCCGGCCTCTGCAAAGGATGTTGCATCGAGCAGCATGCATGCGCCAATAGTGCGGAAGCACCTTTGCGCTTGTGAGATTCGCATCAAATCCCTTTGGCGTTTGACCCGGAGAATAAGCCAAAGCGGGGGAAACAGAAACTGAGCACACGTAACAATCAGGCTGGGCCTCTTATAAGGGCCTTGTACAAAACCATTTGGGAGAACAACCTTTGGGCCAACCACGCCTGCATCCGGCGTCCTTGATGCGAATTCGACCAGACGACTTACCGTATCTGGCGCAGATAGACGAACATCGGGATTTACCACAAACAAATATCGCGGGTTTTGATTTGCCAACGCCCACCTGGCACCAATATTATTTCCCATACCATACCCACCGTTCGTCTCCGCAGCCAAGACCTTAACTCGCACGTCTGCACCGATTGCTTTTTGGATCTGCGATAGAGAATTATTGGGCGAAGCATTGTCCACTACGACGCATGCTAATGCCGGGTACTCTTGACAAAGCACATTTGCCACGCACTCGATAGTCTCAGAGTAATTCTTGTAATTGAGAATAATCGCAGTAACGAGGGGGGTGTTAGGACCTGAATCGCTCCCAATAATTGGCGGTCGGTCCAGCCTATTCTCAGAAGTCATTGCTGTCTCGTTTCGTTCTGTAGCTCCGGTACACCAACAGCCTCATAGAGTGCGACACGCCTCTCGTTCAACAGGAAAATAACAAATACAATCAGCATTGCTTTTGTGACAAATCCGTAATAATCGAGCGCGCACCCAACGACGAAGAACCAGAGGCAGCCAGCATAGGGAGAGCCGTTGCGAACTGACACGATCGCTCTCCAACAAATTACCCCGAGGAAGATGAACATTAGAGGCCCGAATCTCAGATAACTCTGAAAATAAAAACTGTGTGTGTGTGATGGGAAGCCAAGATTTGCAAGTTCTTGCTGTATACCCCAATCGCTATCGAGATACCCGAACGGGTGCTCTGAAACGAGTTTGATCGTTGTGAGTAAAGCAACGCCTCGCCCGATGGCGTACTCGCTTTCAAGATCACTTCCTCCACCGGTGAGGGAACCAAGGCGACCGCCCGCGATCGAACTCGTGGAGGTTAGAATAATCGCGAATGCAACAAGCGCCCCGAGAACGAAGATCATCAGGATGCGTTTAGAGTAGCTCTTCGTTGATTTCCAAAGCTGAATCACTAAAATCGCCGTTACCAATAGAAAAGGTATCCGCGATCCTGATCCAAGAAGCGAAATGGCTCCCAGGATTACAAGAGGCATTCGATATATCTTTGGAAAAACACCAGAAATCGCTAGCAGAATCGCGAGTGCTCCAACATGCCCGGTCGATGTTATCTCGAGTCCCGGTGCGTTGAGTCGGCCACCGCGCTCGGATAGGAAGGCAAATGGATTTGTGAACACCACTAGAACGGCGGGGATTGCAAGCAATCCGGTCAGACTGCGAGCCAAAATGGCTGGATCGTAATTGCGCGCCTCGATGACGGTGCTGGCGAGAAGAACCAGGGATGATAATCTCAGAAACTCCAGCGCGAAATCCCAATAAACTGGTTGGGTCCGAGGCGTCAGAAAAGGCAGTATTACGATTCCAATTACATTGATGGCGCAATAGACAACAAAAGCTTTGTTTGCATTTATGCTATGTCGGGAGCCTGTTGCGAAGAGCCCTCCGCCGATTATCAACGCGAGCAGATGGGTTACTGAAAAGTAGGGCCATACTGTCCCAAATAGCTGCGCCTGGTTTGGAGGAGTAAGGGAAATCAGAGCCAGATGCTGGTCAATGGCGGCGGGGCTGATGAAACAGAAATACAGCAGAAGCTCGCCAAAACCCGTTAGAGCAATATGAAGGAGCCGGAAATGATCTCTAACTCGAATTTGAAGAGTACCGCTGTGCATCCTTTCGGCCAAACTCGTCACCGGGCTCCTTCAGAACCCTGAGCGGGCGCAAAAATCAAACTCCTAATCTGAATTCCGCTTTTCTCCAACGAAATGAGAATGCCCCATACTACGATCAACTCCGCGACAAGAATTGAGCAACCTGCGCCATTAGCACCATATACCTTGCTGAGAACGCTTGCCAGCACAATGTTAACTACGCCGGCTACCAGAACTACTCGGCTAAACTGCTTATCCATCCCAAACGGAATCATAGTATTGACTCCTAGAACGTTGCTGATCGCAGACAGCACTGGAAGAAACGCGATCCATCGAATGACGGATATGCTTCCTGCGGCATTGTGCCCGAAACACAAGAGAGTGACCGGTGTTGCAAATACGAGCATGATCGTGCTTGGGATAAGGGTGAGGCCAACCGTCCATCGGACGGATCTTCTTAGGAACTGAAGCGCCAAATCTTTCGACTCTGAAAGCAGTTTGCTCACGTGGGGAAAAGTCGCCTGGATGATGGGAACAATGAGGGCTTGCATCGCTCGGAGCAATCGCTCGGCAGCGGAGAAATACCCAGCCTGGATATTGCCTGCAAGAGTACCGACAAGGAATACATTTGTGTTTGTGTACAACCCCATTGCCGCAGAAGATAAAAACAAATGCCAGCCATCCTTCAACGTATTGCAGAGCCTAGCTCTCCCCGGCCAACTAAGGACTAGCCGGAATGATCGTACTGCGACGACAATGCCAACGATGCCGCAAACCAGAGTCCCGGCAGACTGTATTGCTAACGCCTTCAGAGCATCACCGGGAGAATGAATAAAAACAAAGAGCAAAGAGGCGGCCAAGACTCGCGTAGAGCCGACGATTAAGGAGATGTAACGCATCTTTTCCACGCCTTGAAAGTACCACGTCGGGAAGAGCACGTTGCCTGCCACAGCTAGATACGCTAGGAAGAAGAATCTCCATTCTCCGGTGAAACGGGGTACAAAGGCGACAATGAAAGCGAGACCGACGAAACCAAGCAGCGTCAAGGACCACTTAATCAAGTAAACAGCACAGAAAATCTTTGAGATTTCAGCATGATCCGACTGGGATTCTGCAATCGAGCGAGTTGCCGAAAAATTGAAACCATAGTCGGTGAAAGTTGTGAAATATTGTGCAAACGACTGCGAGAAGGCCATCAATCCATACATCTCAATGCCAAGGACACGCACAAGATACGGAAGAACGGCAAGAGGGATAAGATAGTACAGGCTCAGAAGACCGTAGAGCGAAAGAATATTCTCGACGAGTTTTCGTCGCGATCCTCCGAGGCTGCTTGAAACCGCGCCTCTTTCGGCGTGGTCCATTTGGCTCAATCTATCCATCCTAGGCACTTTGCTTATCTATTTGAAGTGGATGCTTTCATCGGAAGAATGCTAACTGATGTTCAAAGGAGGTCTTCAAATCGCTTTAAACTCGACTGGTAAAAGAATTGTTCTCGGAAGGTCTTTCTGCAACTCGTCGCATATCGCCCGAGATTTGTACGCATCTCGCGAAGAGCTTCGGCGATACCTTGATGTCCTTGGCCCTTTACGAATCTTCCATTAGACCCATCTTCCACAAATTCAGGAAACGATCCCACGGTGCTCGCAAGAACCGGTGTGCCAAACATGAATGCCTTTGGAAGAACTCCGCTCTGCGTCGATCTCCGATAAACGTTCCAAATACAGAAACATTCTGCGTACGCTCGATTCATTTCACTATTTGAAAGTGGACGTCCACAGCGAAGGCTTAGCTTGTTTTTGTTATTCCTCACGATATCATCGTTTCGTATTTCGGCCGGTAACGGGTGGCGTGAGGCAATCAGGAACTTAAGATCCGATCCCTTCTGCAACTCCTCGCGCATAAACTGGAAAAACCGATCGAAACCGTGGGCCCGACAAAGACCGCCGATAAAGCCCAAATAGCGTTTCGCCGGCAACAGGGATGTTATGTCTGGCTGTGACTCGTCATCGAAAATCAGGGGGAAATACGCCCTATTCTCGTTGTGCTTTCTATCAGAGCCATCGTATGCGGAAATCGCGAAGTGTGATGCCAGTAGGACAACATCAGCAAGTTTGATCAACGGCACTGAGGTGCAGTGTGCAAGCAGCCCCTTTACCCCAACTCTTGGTCCCTCGGCCCACAAGAATTTCAACACTGGTTGCCGAGGTTCATGCAAGACGTAGAAAATCTTGGCCCCGTTCTCTTTCATGGCTGACGCGGCTTTTCGATTCACTGGTGATGCATTCAGAAAAATTGCGTGCGTAAGATTGAGTGAGCCGAGATCACATCTGGGGTTGATTACGCTTGACAGCTCTCGAATTTCAGGAAATTTTTCGTAAGAGCCGTCCAAAATACAGACGGGCTCATGCCCCATTTCCTTGATCAACTTTATGAAAGCGATCTGGTGCTGGACGAATGCTGGATTGAAACGCAACGATACGATACCGATCCTAGCCATGACTTCTTTAGCGAAGTACCGCTACCTCCACGATCGGCCATCCTAATTCGAATATCGGACCACATAGGAACGGGATCCGACAGCAACATCGGCCGACCGTACTCCTGAACCCATTTGCACGAGTGGAGATTATTTCCGAATTCTCAGATTGTCTCACGCCTACCCCGCTGGTACAAACATTTACAGAGCACGCCTCGTGACCCGAGTAAATGCGGTTAGATTGTTTTGCAAATGAATTTGGGAACAGATAAGATATCCCGGAACCGCTCGATGGAGACATGATGGATTTTGTATCGCGATACCTACAAGAGGTCACAGAAATCACTGGGAAACTGGACTCAAGTCGAATCGAGGCGATGATCCAGATCCTACTGGAAACCCGACGCAATCAGGGACGCCTCTTCATCCTCGGTGTGGGGGGGAGTGCTGGCAGTGCCACGCACGCCGTAAACGATTTCCGCAAGATCGCAAATATCGAAAGCTACACGCCAACGGACAACGTTAGCGAGCTCACCGCCCGCGTTAACGACGACGGGTGGGACACGAGCTTCTCTCGCTGGCTTGAGGGCAGTCGTCTTCGCAAGAACGATACACTGATGATTTTTTCGGTTGGGGGGGGGAATCGCGAAAAAAACATCAGCATGAACATAGTCAAGGCGCTCGAATTGGCGAAGAGCGTCGGCTCGAAGATCGTCGGGGTGGTCGGCCGGGACGGTGGGTACACGGCGCGAGTCGGTGATGCGATCGTAATTATTCCAACGATATCAGGGGACACGGTTACGCCGCACGCTGAAGCCTTCCAGGGTGTAATCTGGCACTTGATCGTCTCCGACCCTCGCATCAAGGCAAACGAAATGAAGTGGGAGTCAACTGCGGGTTGAAGTTTACGCCCCAGACCCAAAGTTGATAGATCGATCCTCCGGTTTTTACAGCAGCTGCAAGAAAGCCTGTTTCTTCGACCTGATTCTACCAAATTTGGGAACTCGCAGTTTTGGATCATGACGTTGCATTCCGATTCTTTTCGCCTCGATATGTTCAAAGGCTCGCCGATTGCGCCGCTTCAGGGGCAATACCGCGATCCTCGAATCAAGACGTCAGGCCCCGGGTTCACCATCTCCGAAGCCCTTTGACCGGAAATCGCCTAGCATAAATCCGTCAGAGCGATTGTGATAGGTTATTGCTCAATGCAGCCGATATCAGGAAACTGCGACCTTTGCTAGTGGTTCCGTTCTTCCCATTATTATCGTCGCGAGTTAGGCTAGCAGTATCGGGAATCAATGGGAATTAGTTCAACGTAGGTGCCAACGAATTTGTCGAAGCGATTGCGTTCAATCCTGCAGCTGGTTTGGGACCTGTTCCAATACTGCAAACGACGGTTTGTATGGATCAAGTTGCGGCTCACGACCACTAGTGGGGACATGCTTAATTTCCGCTGCAACATTTGTGGGCATCGGACCTCGTTTCCGCGGATGTTAATGGCTCGCGAACGTTGGAGCTGCGTGAACTGCAGTTCGACGGTTCGTTGGCGCAGCATCATTCATGTCTTATCGACGGAGCTTTTTGGCGAGAGTCTTGCGCTTTGCGACTTTCCAACGAAGAAGGACATTTATGGTGTCGGTTTGAGCGATTGGAGGGGTTACGCCAACCCGCTACAGAAAAGGCTTGCATACACCAACACTTTTTACCATAAAGCGCCGTTTCTCGATATCGCAAACATCGAGAAGTCCCAGGAAAATCTCTACGATTTCATTATTTCATCCGACGTTTTTGAGCACGTTTGCCCTCCTGTTAGTAGAGTTTTTGAGAACTCATACCGCCTTCTGAAGCCAGGAGGTGTCCTGATCCTTACCGTTCCCTATATTGAGGGGGAAACTGCCGAGCACTTTCCAAACGTGCGCGAATTCTCTGTTGTTCGAAGGGCAGGCCAATATGTTCTGCTGGGTATGACTCCCGATGGCCGAACTGAAGAATTCAATGACCTGATTTTTCACGGTGGACCTGGAACAACCGTGGAGTTCCGTGTGTTTGGCGAAGATGCACTTGCACGAGAATGTAAGAATGCGGGATTTGACCCGGTTCGAATACACAGCGAAAGTTTGGAGGAGTTTGGGATTGTATGGATTTCATACGACCCTGAAAAGGCAGGATACTTCCCAAACATCCAAGGACTTGATGCGCCGCCCTGGGCACTGGTGAAGCCCATCCAATAAGACACTTCACGACAATATAGTGGCTGTCGAACGAAATCCTGCAGTTTTGGCTACTTCACGGTGAGACTCACGCTTGTTGTTGCAACCATGTTTCCGGAGGTTCCCGTCACTGTAACGGTGTAGTTTCCGGAGGTGGTGCCTGCGTTCCCGGTTGAAGGTTCATGGCTGCCGCCGCACCCGATCAAACCCGTACCGATAAGCACCAGACCCAATAGCAGAGGTGGAAAGCCACGTTTTTGCCGTCGAAGGTTGAAAGTGAAGAGAATGCAGATTAAAGCAAATTCCGACGCGGAAAGGTGAAGGCCACGGTTACGGAGATTGCTGTGCGGCGTGGCTTCTCTCCCTATCGTAGTAACGGTAAGAGTGGCCGTTTCCACGCCAGCGGTAATATTCACTGAGCCGGTAGATCCAAAACTGAGGGTTGGAATAGACTGCGCCCCCTGAGGCTGTGAGGTTATCAGGGCAGTCAGAATAACGTTCCCTGTAAATCCCCCGGTGGGGGTAACCGTGATCTTCGACGTATTGCCGGCGGTGGCGCCGGGCGCGATCGTGAGGGGAGTGCCCATAATGGTAAAACCAGGAGGAGGTGGAGTTGTAACTGTTACCGTACCGACACCAGAAGCGGACTGGTAAACCGTGTCGCCGGAGTAGTCGGCATTCAGCGAGTCGGTGCCGGTTGCCAAGGAACCGGCCGGAATACTGATCGAGGCTACCCCGCCCTCAAGCGCAGTTGGTTGTGAGCTAAAAATGCCCGCTCTCAGCGTTACTGTTCCAGTAGGAGTGGGATTGCCAGCCCCGCCAGTCACGACGACAGTGACTCCCAAGGTCTCCGCCGTGTTGATAATGGCAGTGGATGGCGTCACCGTTAGTGTCGCAGTCAAATTGCCGGAGCCGGTCAACTGCACCGGATCGGAGGAACTGGGGGCGAAGCTAGTGTCACCCGGATAGTTTGCTACGACAGAATGGACACCAGCACCGACGGGGGCAATCCCTGCAGCGGTGCCCACTTCCGTTTCGGTCATATTGGACATCATGATGTACACGCAATTGCCGGCCGGACTGACGCCGACAAGATCTGAAACGCCGTCTCCGTTCAGATCAGCAGGGACCAGGTCTGTTATACCCGACGGAAAGGTCACATCTGTCAATGAAAACGGGCCGTCGCTCCCGAGAAAGATCGTGTTTGGTATGGAGCCCCCAAAGGATGTGACCGCAAGATCCAGCGCGCCGTCTTCATTGAAGTCAGCCACGGCAAGGGAATAGATCGTATGATTCGCATAAAGACCCTGGCTCCGCACAAAGTGACCGGTCCCGTTCCCCAGCAGGATCGAGATCGTGCCGGAGTATTGGAAGGTGCAGCAAGCATTGTCGGCCACTGCGAGGTCTGCATTTCCATCGCCGTTGAAGTCACCGACAACAACAGCATTCGCCGTCGGCGCGCCTCCGACGTTCAATGGACTGTAGGGCGCCGTAAACGTCCCGTCTCCGTTACCCAAAAAGATGGCGAGCAACCCGAATTCGGTAGTTACTGCGAGATCAGGAATGCCATCATCGTTAAAGTCTCCGACCGCCGTAAACATGGCTTGAAGAGGGGCACCTGTTACGCTGGCAATTGGGCTGTTGGGAGCCTGGCTGAAGGTGCCATCTCCTCTGCCAAGCAGTATGGTCAAACTGCCGTCCCCGCCCGGAAGCGCCGCTGCATTATTCGTGACGACGAGATCCGCCAGCCCATCCCGATTGAAATCTGCGGCTGCAATCGCCCAAGGTTCACGGCCCACCGCGACCGGGCTGTCTGGCCCCTGGTCAAACGTCCCATCTCCTCTGCCCAAAAGGATGGTTAGAGAGTTGTCTCCAGTGTTTGCGATGGCGAGATCGGCGATGCCATCTCCATTGAAGTCGGCGGCCATCACGCCACGAGGAGAGTTGCCGACGATGATCGGGCTTTCGGAAGCTTGGCTGAAGGATCCCTCGCCGTTGCCCAGAAGGATCGTTACGGTATTGTCCCCGGAGTTTGTTATGGCAATATCCAAAAAGCCGTCATTATTGAAGTCCGCCACTGCCAGCCCCTGCGGAGTGGAGCCCACCGTCAAGCTCCTTGATTGCATCGTAAAAGCCTCAACTGATCTTGAGGGTGTGATTGAAGCGATCATCTTATCGCCATTTGTGGTATCGAGCACCGACACGGGGCCGACGGGCGATGTTTGTCCCAATTGGTTCACTAATCCCAGGAGGGTTACTCCCAGCGAGTAATTGCCGGCGCTCCCGCTTGCAGTCAGAGATACTGTGGTCGGAAACTTGCCTTCCACCCCCAGCACAACTGGAGCCGAAGCACTGGCCTGAGAGGGAGAAATGCCGTTCGGCGTACCTAGGAAGGTGGCAGTGTATTGATGACTTCCTATGCCTGGAACAAAACGTATCGCAGCAGTTCCGGCGTTGATGATCTGCGCCGTGCCGAGCAAATGATTGTATGAACTCCTCCTATATTCACTGAAGGCAACCCTTCCGGCCGTAACGGGAAGACCCCCTACCGTCACTGTGGCTGTGAGGGTGACGACAGTTTTCCACGGCACACGCGCAACCTGTCCGTTGTTTGCACTTATGGCCAGGGTTGTCGTGCTGAGAGGAATGCTTGCCGATATCGGGACGGTAGGAAAGTGCAATAAACACAGAAATAACGTCAAATGCAGACGCCAGTTCATCCAGAGAGTTACTTGAGACGGTGAGGCACAAACGAGCAATGGCATAAGGCTCCTCCACAATTAGAAAAGAGGACATGCACACGCTAAACCGGAACTATTGCCGATCTATGCCGTTGCTGCCGAATGGTCTGGGTAGCTGGACAAAGAGTCTAAATGCCGCTGCCAGTCTGTAAGTGATCGCAATCACAACTATTTATCTCATCCGAAATCCACCGATCCCAGCCACACATATTTGCCTTGCATCAACTCGATCACGGAGATGCGGTATCAACCAAACAACAGTGCTAGCAATCCAATCATTGTGCATATGTGAGGAACCGGCGGAACGCCGAACAGGAGAAGGCAGGTCCGCTGTGCCGCGGTGCTTCATACTTTGCTTACACGTCGTTCCCGGCGGACGCTGCGGAGCGATCTGAAGTTATTGTCTGCCCATTGATCTTTGAACTCGAGGGCATAGATTGAATCCTGCGAATGCCTGAAGGGAACACAGTTGACGTTTGTATACGGGCGTTTACGAACGTGTACCCTTTCAGGGATGGAGTGTCGAAGTAAACCCGATGCGTAGCAGCGTAGTCGCATTCCTACCCAACCAGGCGCCGGATGGAAGATGAAATGACGCCGGATAGGCTCGGGATTTTGTCCGGACAGCAGCCGAATTGGCTCTGAATGGCGGTTGCGATTCCGGCTTTCTTGGAGAGGTTATTCGGGTATGTGAATGGATCTGCAGGCCCCATGGTAGCGCTTCTGATACCGACCATCAGAGCATGGGATCGAGTACTCGATCTTGCGTCGGTCGCGCGTCTATTACGTGCAGAATCGGTCCTACTTTGGCTCGGCTTCCGATCGGACTTTGACCTCACCGGTGCCAGCCTTCTGGTCAACAATGCTTGATGATTTTTCAAGCTAAAGCGCCCGACTCGAGGCGCCTCTCTGGCTGAGTTTCACGCTCAATTGAGGCTTCAGGGAAGGGGGATCCGACGGTCTCAATGATGGTGCTTTCCCATGTAGAACATGAGAAGAAGACATTCTTCTCATGTCCAGCAACACACCCATAGCGAGGACCGCGGTCAAGACCGGAGCGAAGCGACGCCGCTTCAGCGGTTGCCTTGACGGCGCCGCAGCGAAGGGTACTCAGTGTCAGCCGCGCCGAACAAGCTCATTGTCCGTTGATCGCTGGATTGGATAAGTTCTAACCGTCGGGGATAGGAGCGCGATCGTGAACTCGGTGCAGGGGGCCGCAATCACTGTCTGGACGGAACTTCTCGTTGCCGGAGTCGCATCCTGAATTGGCGGCCGGTGCTTCCAGATGGAAGGTGATTTTGAACTGGAAGCAGGCCAGATTCGAGCCGGAAGCATGGCGGATTGCACCTGGGATTCGTGATCGATTCCGGCTCCTATCAGAGCCCTAAAGAGGGACGATTAGGACGCTGATCGCAGATCGATCTCTGGCCGAGAGGCAAACCGGATTCCGAAGCAGCGGATCGGATGAACGGGCCCGATCGGGCTCAATTGAGCAGACTGAGGTGATCGCTGAGAGGAACCAGTTGTGCTTAGGTCAGCACGATTTCAGAGCGGACATAGCCTGGAATTGTCTCAGGTTAAGGATTGTGACATCGCTGCCATGAAAAAGACCGTACTGCCGTTAATCTGGTCCTGAAATTGAGCACGGAGACAGCCATTCGTATAAGACTTACGGTTGGTTTCGGCAGGTGCAATGTCGTTCGTGCTCTCAGGCCTCTCTGAGTGAAGTCGCAACGCCGTGTTCCCATTGCTGGATCATACGGGTGCCGATCTCATCAAATTCCCGATGATGTTTGATGTAGGTCCTGATTTCTCCCCATATCATCGTCATCGCATCGGCAATGCGTTCCAGGATTTCGCGGACGCGGGCAGGGGAGCCTCCCATGCGCGTTTCGCCCAAGCGCTGCAGTTCTCTGGTGCTCGGCCATCTCGTCGTGCCGTTCAGCGTCAAGGCCATGGCGTCCTTGGGTAGATAAACGGGCGTGGTTACGAGGTCGTAGACCGGAGCAAGTCTCGCTTCGCCCAGCACGTCGTCATAAACGATCCCAAAGTTCTTGAGATGTGCGTCACCATTGCGTATCGCGCAGTTAATCACGACCAGCGTGAAGAGCCGCTCCAGGTCTTCCCCGACGTGGGACGAGTTTGCGAACTGGGCGAATCGCTTCATGACTGAAGTCTCGTAGCTACCGCTATATTTCTGCTCGGTGCGCCGCGCATTCAGAACGCAGAAATCCTCAAAGCCGCGGTAGGTTCCCTCTGGCCGTAAATCGAAACGATCAATGACGAGTGCAAGCCCGTCCTCGGCGAGACGATGAGGTGGCACATCCAGGCCGCATTTCTCCGCGACTTTGAGGCAAAAATACTCGTTTGCCGCGAGCTGCGGGTATTCGTTCTGTTCCCAGAACTTGACGATGTGCGTCGCACCCCGATAGCTCTGCGATTGCCGATGATCCATCTTGCTGAGCGGTACCGACGCAGCTTCATCCCGCACTAGGATCTTGGGCTGCACCCCGCTGATACCGGAAAAGGAGGCAAACTTGTCGAGCAAATAGCGAAACAGCTCGCCTCCGCGGCGCTTCTCCAGAATTTCATCGACCGACTGAAAGGGCACATCTTCCTGCAGATTCTCCTTTTCGCCGGTATAGCGGATACGACCGATCTGAGAACGCCCCACTATGCCCAGCAGATTGACTTCATCGAAGGTGCCCGTAGCCTTTGCGAACGCAATACGAAGGCGCTCGCGCAGCACGCCTTCGGGCAGGTTCATCTCGAAGATGGGCAGAAGTGCGAATGGGACGTTATATGAGGGTAGGCGGACAGGCATGGTTACGGATACCGCACGCCCGGGCTGTGCGCCCGGCTGGTAGACGAAGCTGCTGCCGCGGCCGCCAAAGCGATCGAATAGTCCGGCTTCAGCCGCGTCGGTCCAAACCTTGATCATCGCCTTCCTCGTTCATCAGATCTTCGAGTGTAGGGCGGCGCGCGCTCCCTTCCTGTAGCTTGAGTTCCAGCCCAAGCGCTGCCAGAATATTTGTGATTTTTGCGTATCCGAGTTCGCCCAAGCGCCCGTTCTCGAGCGCGTCAATCGTGGAGAGCCCGATCCTGGCTCTCTTGGCCAGAACGAGCTGGGTTAAGCCCAATGCTTTGCGCTTTTGGGCGATTCGCTCGCCTAGCAATGATAGCAACATCATTAACCTATAATATTAGGTGATCAATCGGAAATCAAGGTAAAATACTCATATATTAGGTATTTTCATCATTGAAAAGTTCACAAAGGACGGAACATCCGTTTGAAGCAGACCCCTGAACCTCCTGAGACGATTTAGAACTGCGCCTCAGGTCAAGTCGGGATTGCCGACATTTGCAGCTCTGCGTGCCAGGATGTCTCGCGCGACTGACAATTTCGTCTTCTGCACGTGGCGGAAGATCCCGGCCGCCTGCTCCGCGGGCATGCCGCTCCGTTGCAGGAGTGGCTCTAGTGCATTCATCAGAAGCATCTGGATACCGCAGAGTTCGGAAAAGAGGTGCATCTCCATCTGCTCAGGATGCTGGTTGTGTACTTCGCGTAGCAGCACTTCGCGCGCCCAATCGGAGAATGTCTTCTGCTTTGACCAGGCGAAATCTTCGAGCTCCTTACGTTCAGGCTCGGTGAATCGGGCTGAGAGAATGGCTGTACGTGCCGCGGGCCGATCGGATGTGGTGCATCCCGGTTCAGTGAGTCGCAAGCTTCCCATTACGTCTCTCCTAGTCTTTATTTGAGAGCCACGCTCGAATTGCTTAACCGAAGTCGGCGACCAAGGCGCTCACGCGAACACCGTACATGCCACTTGATCCAGCAGTCCAATACTGGATACCTATGGGACTATAGGTTTCACCTATGACCGATATGACGAAAAACCGTGCTGACCGCCTGAAGCATCAGTTGGGCGGCAGTGCCCCAGAGAGGCCCTGGATGATCCTGACAGCTTGTCGGAAAGAAAACAGGCCGAGCGTTAGGCGTATCAGGTTTTGGTTTTGATCACGATTCAGCAGGAGAAGAGGCCTCATTACGAGGTCGAGATCGAGCATTGGGTCGAGTCCATTCGCTGTCGATGGAAAGGCGATTGCGCTCTTTGCGCGCAGATTTCGCCATCGGTTTTGCCTATCGCATTATAGGTACGAAGTATTGGACTCGCGGTTTATCGCATTTCAAACTCACTCGTGGATGGTCAGAATCGGCGCTGGTTGGTCATTTTGATCGATTCTAGCCACCGTCGAGTCGAGCGGATGGGAAGTTCTCGCGCGATCTCATGCGCCGCCGTTCGGCAAAAAAATCTGCGAGGAGGAAAAATGAGACAAACCGAGGGACTCAAGCACCTTGCGCTCATTAGCGCCAATGAGCGGTTTCAGAATCGCGCGAACAGAGAAATTGAACCGCAGACGGATCAACCCGGCGATAAACATCAACCTGATCTCGAACCGCTGCTGACGCCAGAAGACGTTGCGCGGCGATTGAGCGTCAGCAGAGATTGGGTTTGGGATCACTCCTCGCGCAAATCCCCGTACCTTCCCGTGATCCGCGTCAGTGGCGGAGTGCTTCGCTACCGCGCCGGCCAGATTGAGGAGTTTGTCAGCGAGCGGGAACGAGTCTCCGCGTTGCGACGCAGACGCCGGTAGAATATCCGCAAGCCCGCTCGTTTTCCCCACAGAAATCGAGGAATGGATGGGCCATTCACACCAAAAGGGCTGGGTCGTTGAACGCGGCAAGAAATGGTACGGCTACTTTCGCCGTACCGTGATGGATGTTGCGGACAACGAGATAAAGACCAGCATCGTTCCCGTGGTTCTCGGCAGCCGGTCGCAGATGACCAAGTTCAAAGCACGCGAGGCTCTGGAACGAGAGATAACGAAACTGAGCGGACAATCCAACGGGAACAGGATCATGAACGATGGTTCTGTGACCTTCGGATGGTTCGTTCGCAACCGCTTCTTTCCGCTGAAAGAGGCGCAATGGAAGGAAGAAACAGCCAAAGTGAAGAAGTGGCTGATCGAGAACGATCTGATCGAAGAATTTGAAGATGTTCCGCTAGAGAACTTCGACAAGTTCACGCTGCAGGTCCATCTCAACAAGCTCGCGAAGACTCGATCGAGAGATCGGGTGCTCCAAGTGCGTGCCTACCTGCGCGACATCTTTGCCGAGGCTACAGACCAGGACTTCCTTCCCAAAGATCCAGCGCGCAAGGTCCGGGTCCCCGCGCAACTGCGAGACACCGACAAGACGACGTTGACGTGGGATCAGCTGAGGCGGGTCCTCTCCGCGCTAAATATGCGGGACCGCCTTGTACTCGAACTGGACATGACGAATGCACTCAGGCCGAGCGAACTCTTCGCGCTTCGCTGGAAATGCTTTCGTCCGAAGGAGTGCACTATCACAATTCAGGAGACGGTCTACAAGGGGAAAATCCGCCCCTGGGGTAAGACGCGGCGCAGTCTGGCAACGGTTCCGATTCCTAGCAGGCTGCTGAAAAAGTAAGTTGTTTGCTGCGCGTGGCCCGCTTTTGGTTGATTCCCAGTTGATTTCGCGCTTTGTTGCGGTTGATTTCCGTACTCTGCGAGGGGTTTTCGCGGC